>Ga0209550_10000353_pt1 | contig 41621 bp, 46 predicted proteins | sample LauGreSuBDMM15SN_2_FD_187567 | JGI IMG/M metagenome (GOLD analysis project Ga0209550, IMG submission 187567) | Freshwater lake microbial communities from Lake Michigan, USA - Su13.BD.MM15.SN (SPAdes) (version 5) | ecosystem: Environmental > Aquatic > Freshwater > Lake | place: Lake Michigan...
TCCTTGCTCAAAAATTAAGCAGGATAGGCGATTGGGGTGGCTCAAATTTGGATGCAAATTCTCTTCAAAGTGGCTCAGTTTTGGATGCCATTCAACAATCAGCCGCCGACCGCGTCTTTGGTGCACTTTTTCACATTGGCATTCTTCGCCGCGCCTACGAGCTTCTTCTCGGTGGCGGCCAGCTCGCACGCCGCTGCTGCGTCGCTTTCACACTTCTTCATGAACGATGTTTTCGCAGCCCCAGCAAGCTTCTTTTCGGCTGCTGACGCGGTGCATGTCGATGCGGCGGCTGCGGGCGCTGCGGGCGCTGCGGGCGCTGCGGGTGCCTGAGCAAAGGCGCTCAAGCTGATGAATGCAGCGGCGAAGATGGCGGTGGATTTGACCATTTGAAAACTCCTGTGGAATGACGCGCACAGGATAACGCGAATGCTTTGCGGGCAAATGACAGCACCCTACCCAAACACCCCGCCCATGTGCCGGGCTTCCAAAAGACCCACCCAGGTTGGCAGGCGTCCTGCACAAGAGCAGCCCCTGGCAAAACGTGTGCCACCATATAGACTTTCTATCTCACAGACTCATTGGCTTGCGTGTGCCAGCTCCTGTGCAGGCAATACGGACACGCTTCGCGCGACCGCTGGGTCATCAGGCCACGGGCTTCGTCCGCCGCTCTGCCTTCAGCAAAGCGAATACAAAAGAAACACAAAAACCAGCTTTCAAGCTCACAAAAACCAGTGACAAACTGGATCCCGGGTCTTCGCCCGGGATGACAAAAACAGGGGCTGCTCTGTCATGTCAACTTCAATGGGCCGGATCTTTAGCCTCAACCCACCATCCTGCGCAAGCTGGCGAAAAACAACTCCGACTGAAGCCGTTCCCCATTGGTCTGATCTGCCACGCGCTGAGCGAGCTCGGCGTCCACAGGTTTCAGCGCCACACCGGTCGACGCCGCCAACACCTGCGCTTGGCAGGCGCGTTCCAAATAGTACAAGTCGTCATAGGCGTAGTCCACCCGCTCACCGCACACGATGACGCCATGGTTGCCCAAGAACACCACATCTGCCCCATTCATCGCATTCGCCATGCGCTCACCCTCGGTCATGTCCAAGGCCAGCCCGTTGTAGTGGGCGTCCACCGCCAAGCGGCCATGAAAGCGCATGGCGGTTTGGGACAACCGTGTGTCTAGGGCTCGCGCTGCCGTCAAGGTGAGGGCCGTGGCGTGCGGCATGTGGGTGTGCAGCACGACCGACTTTCGCGCAATGCGGTGCACCGCAGCATGGATGAACATGGCCGTGGGCTCCACCGGGTGACGGCCCGCCAACTGCTCACCGGCCGCATTGCACATCACGATGTCAGGCGCTTGCACCTCACTCCAATGCAGGCCTCGTGGGTTGAGCAAAAACCAGTCGTCCTGTCCAGGCACCGCCACACTGAAGTGGTTGCACACGCCCTCGCTCAACCCCTGGTGGGCAGCAGCACGCAAGGCCAGCGCCAAATCTTCACGCAGGGGCAAAAGGGCTTCAAAGGTTTCATCGGTTTGCATGGTGTTCCTCCATCTTCCAATCATCGGTTTTTTGAATCGCGCAAGTCTGGCAAAAGTGGACAGACCTGCGTAGTGGCATTTGACCAGATAAAAAAACTGGTCACCTGAAAAGGCCCGCAGGCTCTAGCCTTGAGCCCGGATCATCTTCTAGCCGATGTTCTTTGATGGTTTGCCCGATCGAATCCTCGCTTAAGTTCTCCCGGATCAGCATCAAGCGATGCACCGAGACAGCGCCGTAAATCATCCGGTCCATACCGGCAATGGCCAAAAAAATACAGGCGCTGACGCATCAGCCAATGACCACCGTCTGCTCCAAGTTCATCAGAGAACGAACCAAGCTCAATGGTGCAAGCATCGACGTTTTCGGATTGTCTGCCAGCGTTTTGCCACTGATGGTCAGCGTGACCTCTCCAAAGTTGCCTTTGGCGTGTATGCCATGCGTGTTACCGGTTGCCGAAGGATCAGCGGTCAGTGTCACTTGTGTGCGATCAAAACCAATACTTGCCAATGCAACAACCGCTGCCACATTGGCATTCTGGGGAAATGTCACTGCAGCATGTCGCGCGTCACCGACAAAAAATGTCGTGGGCGCGGTCAAATGCTCAAGCTCGACCAGCTTTTCAGCTGGCGTGCCCCTCCATGCGTTGGGGTGTTTGCGAGAGCTGTAAATGACTGAGTCAATGCCTGCCAATTTAGCTGCGCCTAAAACATCCAGGCCTCCGACTGCACCTGCTGGAATTCGCAGCTTTGCACCGGATAGCAGCGCCGATTCAATTAAAGCCTGTTCAGTCGGTGCATCGGCCATGGCCCCAACCGAGGCAATCAACAAATCAACCCCTGACTTGAGCACATCGGGACCGACCTGCTTGAGTGCGGCATGGCCGGCGCATTCGACCACCATGTCCAAATGCGTCGCGAGCAATTGCGCTGTAGTGAAGGCAAATTCCGCACCTGGAGGCAAAGGCTTTGTTTGAGCCTTGCTTCCACTTCGAATCAACACTTTGACGACCTGGATCTGTGGCGCATGCGTCTCCAACAGTCGACAAAGGGACTGCGCCATCGCGCCATAACCAACGATGCCAATTTTCAAAATCTAGCCCCCTAAGGATTCAGCGTGGCCCCGATACGAACATCTCTTGGACATCATATTGACGAGGTATGAGCCCTTGCTCGAATGACCAACGAATCTGCGTCTTGACCATATCGAAGTTGGCATCCATGCCGTAAGGCCAAAAATCATGCCCCATCACGGCTTGCGTTTGCTCATGCTCTGCAGTTAACCAAGGCAACATCACGGGATGCGCTTGATGAATCGAAAGACGCGATTGCGCAATGGTCTTGGCTTTGGAGAACGCGTCCATAAGACTGCCGATCACTTCTGGACGCTCCTTCAACACGTCCTTTCGAACAGCCATCACGTGCATGATGGGAAAACGTTTGGTCCGAAGAAAATAGTCCTGCTCAACCGAACGCCATTGCGGGAACAAGCGCTCCATTGCGGAGTTGAGGCCAAACTTAGACGGCGGCTTGTATGCAATCAATGCGTCAAGTTCTCCACGCTCCATCAGCGTGGTCAAAGATTCGCCAACGATACCTTGGATCTTGACGCGCCCCTTGGGCCAATTTCGCTCATCGATGGAATGACGCTCAGCGCGGTCCACATCACCCACGATCCATTCACTGCTTTCAGGTTGCAGTCCGTATTCATCAGCCAAGATGCCTCGAACAACAAGTGATGCCGTGTTTGAATATTCCCTGCAACCAATGCGCTTGCCTTGGAGGTCTCGGGGAGATGCGATTCCGCTGCCAGAACGCACATATATGGCTGAGTGCCTAAAAGACCGTGATGGAAATATAGGCAACGCCACGTACTGGCACTCGTTGCGTGACGAAGCAATCAGGTAGTTACTGAACGACAGCTCAGTGACTTCATAGCTTGCGTGTTCGAATGCGCGCTCAAAAATTTCTTCAAGGTCACCGGTGATGACCTCAGAGTCGCAGCCCTCCACACGGACCACCCCATCAATCAGTGGTCGCGTGCGGTCGTAATCACCAACGGCAATTTGCAGTCTTGCTTCACTCAACTTTAGCTCCCGAGATCTTGATGATCTTGGCCCACTTTACGATTTCCTCTTTAGTGAAACGCGAGAACTCTTCAGGGGTGTCACCCACAGCCTCGGCTCCTTGGCCAGCGAGTTGTTCACGCACGGCAGGCATCTTCAAAATCTTGACCACTTCGGCATTGATTTTGGCAATGACCTCAGGAGGCGTACCTGCCGGGGCGTACAAGCCAGACCAAGCGCTGGTCTCATAGCCCTTAACGCCCGCCTGGTCGACCGTAGGAACGTCTGGCAGTTGTGCAACTCGGCGGATACTACTGACTGCAAGTATTTTTGCCTTACCCGTTCTGACATGGGTAATGCCAGTAGGCATGTTGATGAACATCATGTTGACTTGGCCGCCGATCAAGTCAGCCACAGCTGGTGGGCCGCCCTTGTAGGGCACGTGCAACAGATCCAGATTGGTCATGAGCTTGAACAACTCAGAGGACAGATGGCTCGACGTGCCCTGACCAGTGGACGCGAAAGAAATTTTGCCTGGGGACTTGGCTGCCAACGCAATCAAATCCCTTACCGAATTGACAGGCAAAGAGGGATGAACAATCAAAATGTTGGGAACAGTTCCAACCAGCGTGATGGGGGCTAAATCCTTGATGGGATCGTATGCCAGCTTGTTGTAGAGCGACGTGTTGATGGCGACAATTTCAGAGCCCATCAGGAGGGTGTAACCATCTGGGGCTGATTTGGCTACAGCCTCAACAGCAATATTGCCGCCTGCTCCAGCTCGGTTTTCAACCAATACCGATTGACCCAAAGATTCGGACAACTTGGTACTGACAACACGTGCGAAAAAATCAACCGTGCCCCCAGCTGGGAAAGGCACCACGATCTTGATCGGCTTGGATGGGAATGCCTGCGCGCTTGCGATTGCTGAGCTTGCCAACAAAACGATTGCGAAAGCATGTCGAAGAATTTGTCTCATGGTCACTCTTAAAAAAACGCGCCATTGCGCGAATTCATTTTAACAACGGGTAACCAAACGGGTATTCCCGTCAGCTGGCCAAAGCTCACCACATTGGCGGGGATGCTCAGCCAGTCGTTTTCACCCAAATGGATCGCGCAATGTTTGGGCGCAGGAAATCGGCCGGCTTGCGCCATTTCTTCGAGTTTGGCGGGTTTCGGAGGACTGAACGTCGTGCGTGTTTCTTCGCTTTCGAAATCTCCAACAATCGGAGACAGCAAAAGAATTTGCGGTCCCAAAGGCATCAATCGACAAGACTGAATGATTTCTTGGTCGATGGCTCCATAGCCCAAGAGAGCGACCTTTCGCTGCTGCATTTGTAGACAGTTAGACTTTTACGACATGTTCTTGAAACACAGCTCGACAATCCATCTCGTACTCTAAATCTACTACTGGCGGGCGATTGAAGTGCCATGTTAGACCATGGCCAAGGGCCTTGGTTTCCTTGAATTGCTCGGCCAACAGACTGTGAAAATCATGGATGGTGTAAATCTGCGTGGCCGTAACATCAGGCCAGTCAAACCCAAGCTGCCGCATTCGACGTTGCATTTCATTTATCACGAAGCTCATCTTTTTTCGAAGACCCTCATTTGATAAATCACCCAATGACACAGTAACTTCGCGATAAGAACCATGCCCTTCGGGGGCCTCCGCACTACCGGCTACAACAAAAGATGGTTCTGCATTGGTAGCAGGCACCGTGTAACAAAAGGCATGAATGCTCGGCTCAGCAGGAGGCGCAATCTGGGGGCAAACATTGCTTCGCGCAACTGGATTAACACCTTCTAGAAAAATGTCCCATCGCTTGAGTGTGCCAATATAAATCTCATTGAAGTCACGAAAACCTTGTTCGGTAAATGGTGCAGGTGAGCGAAGTTCACATGCACAAAAGGCTTGAACTGGACGTCCAATATCTTTTAGATGAGCCTCGATGTGTTCAAAACCACTTGCAAGCGACAAGGGCTTACTGAAACGGACTCGATGCAGTGCAAAGCCAGGCTGTGCAGCGACGCCTGCCGAATACTGCGAGACTCCAGGCGCATAACGGTACCCACCTGCCTCAAATACAGTTGCTGTCATGTTGATCTCACTTAAAAAATTGAAAGACTGAGTGTGAAATTTTTGATCAAATATCGATTCGACTAGGCGAGTTCGCCCAAATATGCGGCACGAATTGAAGGATCAGCCAAAAGGTCTTTACTTGCACCTTGTCGAACAATGCGCCCTTGGTCCATGACCAAGCTAGCCTGAGAAACCTCAAGGGCTGTTACCACATCTTGCTCCACAACAAAAATTGACAACCCCTCTTCGTTGAGCTTGATCAATGAACCTATCAGATGCTCAATCAGCACAGGCGCCAAGCCTAAAGAAAGCTCGTCGATCATCAGCAAAGTTGGAGCGCTCATGAGTCCACGCCCAATGGCACACATCTGCTGCTCTCCTCCCGACATGGTCGAGGCCGCCTGTCTGCGTCGCTCGTAGAGCTTTGGGAAAATCTGATAAACCCGCTCTAGCTCTCGGGCCAGTTCTGCTCGCGATAACTGCGTTCGAAGATAAGCACCCATCATCAGGTTTTCTTCGACAGACATCGCTCCAAAAAGCCTTCTTCCTTCAGGCACATGGGCAATTCCACGGGCCAATATCTGAGCTGGGGGCTCTTTCCCAATTGAGGCGCCCTCAAATAGGATCTCACCTTCAGTGGGTGCAATCAATCCAGACAAAGTGCGCATCAATGTTGACTTACCAGCGCCGTTTGAACCGATCAACGCTGTGATCTCGCCTTTTTTGATGGTGAAATCAACGCCCCACAAAACATTAATCTCACCATACCCGGCCCGGAGTGAGCTTACTTTTAAAAATTCAGTCAAGGCTTACCTCGGCATTCTTTAAGTGATCCTTTGCTGCCTGCGAGTAACGTTTACCAAGATAGGCTTCCACCACTTTGGGGTCATTAACCACCTGGCGAGGGTCCCCTTCAGAAATCAGCTGACCGTTATGAAGCACCACAATTCTGCTGCAAACGGTAACCACCACTTTAATCAAGTGCTCAATAAGCACGATGGTGGTTCCCGTTGCTGCAATCTTCTTAATCAGCGACATAGCCTGCTCGACCTCAGCTGAATTAAGGCCCGCATTGACTTCATCTAAAAATAGCAGTTTGGGTCGCATGGCCAAGGTCTTTGCCAACTCAAGACGTTTACGCATTGCCAGAGTCAAACTCGCTGCAGGCAAGTTGGCTTGAGGGAAAAGTCCAACAAATTCGAGCTGCTCCTGAGCAAACTCCTGAGCCTGACGAATTGAAAAACCTGACCTTGAAAAAATTGCAGCTGCAGTTACGTTATCTAAGACTGTGAGATCAGGGAAAGGCTGAACAATCTGAAATGTTCGTGCGAGTCCAATTCGTGCTGTCTCATAGGGCTTATAGCGAGTGATATCTTTACCTTGGTAAAGCACCTGTCCGCCCGTTGCCGTGTGCACCCCGGTAATCACATTCACCAAGGTTGTCTTGCCAGCACCGTTTGGTCCAATGAGGCCCACAACTTCGCCTTCTCCAATCGAGAGTGAGACATTTTCCAAGGCTTGAAGGCCGCCGAAACGCCGACTCAAGTTGTTAAGCTTAAGTAGCTCAGTCACGTGAGCCTCCATTTTGGCGAATGAGTCGTTTTCCAAGCCAACTGCTCCCAAATGAGACAAGACCTTTGGGAAGAAACAGCAGCAGCACCACAATTAAAAGTCCAAGCACGCCAGTGTGTAGATTTAACAGATTGCGCCATACAAACTCTTCAATGCCAAGAAAGAGAAAGGCACCCATCACGGCGCCCAACGTCGATCCCAAGCCACCCAAAAGGGCCATCACGATAGGCTTAACCGAGTAAAGAATATCGTAAACATCAGGGGGTTCAATGTAGTGAACCCAGCCTGCATAAATTACCCCTGCCATAGCAACAAAGATACCTGAAAAGCCAAAAGCCAGGCTTTTATAAAGTGTAGAGTTCACGCCAATCATGTCCGCTGCAGACTCATTTTGACAAATGCAGCGAAGGCCAAAACCCAACTTTGATTTTTCAATTCCGATGACAACCATTAAGGTCACAATCAGAAGAGACCACATGACATAAAAGATAAACTGTGCTTCTCCTTCAACGCTCTTTAACGATAACGACATTGGGATATTCAGTCCCATACCGCCTCCAGTAAGCTCCGTTGCTGCATTGGTGAGTTCTCGCAGGACTTCGGCTACAGCAAGGCTTCCAATTGCAAAGTAATGGCCCTTGAGCCTAAGTAAGACAACTCCAAATAAAAATGCTGCAATGAACGTCATGAGCCCAGCAGCGACCGTTGCGAAAGCCAATGACGCACCGCCAGCCAGCATGATTCCACCAGCATAAGCACCAAATCCGAAAAAGGCAGCAGTTGCAAACGACGGGTATCCCGCCATGCCTCCGATCACATTCCATGAAACAGCCAAGATCGCATACATACTGGCAAATGTGCCAATGCGCAGAGCATAAGCGCCTCCCACCAATGGCAGAAGGCTCAGTAGTCCAACCAAACCTACAATTATCCAAAGGCTATTGCGGCTCATTCGTACCCCTTCTTGCCTAAAATTCCTTGAGGGCGAAGAATTAAAAAGACTATCAACAATGAAAATGAAAGTGTCACGGAATGCTCTGGTCCGAATACTACTGCCCCTATGCTTTCAGTAACGCCCAGAAATAGTCCGCCCAAGATCGCACCAGGCACACTTCCTAAACCACCTAGAACGCACACAACAAAAGCTTTGCCCAAGTACGCTCCGGCCGAAAGCGGTGAAATAGGAAAAATTAAAGCCAATAGAACGCCTGCACAACCAGCCATCGCTGCCCCAAGCCCAAAGGCAACTGCATAAATGATTTTGATATCAACGCCCATCAACAAAGATGCATCACGATCCATGCGTACAGCAATGATTGCGCGCCCGATGCGCGAGTGTCGCAAAATTAAATAAAGTGCAAAAGTCAAACCCAGTGCCAGCACCATGGCGAGCAATCGGTCAACTGGCACCACAATTCCCGCTAACAAAAATGAGCCAAGGGGAGGCGAAAGAATAAGTTTTCGGTAGTCAGCGCTAAATGCAAGAAGCATCCCGTTGTTTAGGATCAGATCCATACCGAACGTCAGTGTGAGCGTGACCAAAACTGGTGCAGCAATCACACGGTTCAGTATTCCGCGCTGAATAAGATAGCCAATACCGAAAAACAAAGGGGCGGCAATCAAAAGCGTAAACCAAGGATCGATGCCCATGCTGCTGTATGCAAGCCAAGCCAGGTAAGACCCCGCTACGATAAAACCACCATGCATGATGTTGATGACGTTGAGCACCCCCCATACCAGTGAAAAACCCGCAGCGATACACGCATACAGGCATCCCAGTACCAAGCCATTTGTTAGAACTTGTAGAGCCAGCATGATTCGGGGTTTTCTTTATTCAATAGCAATGGCGTTAAAAGTGCTGTGGCCGCACCTGCCGCCACAGCACACACTCAACCAACTTACTTGACACCAATTCTCAAATCACCTTGCTTGATTCCTGCGGGGTGGACAACAATCGGCTTTGCATTCTGAATTTGGAAAATAGGCGGCTCAAGCGAGGTGATTTGGCCATTAGGTCCAAATTTCACTTGACCCCAGAATGTTGTGACATCCATCTTGGCCAGCTCATCTCTTACTTTTTGACGATTTATCGTGCCTGATTTCTCGATGGCAATCTGAAACAGTGCACCCGATACCGATGCTGATGCATTTGCGTAATCAGGATCAACTTTGTAAGTGTCTTTGAAAAGTTTTACATAGCTCTCGGTTGTGCCGAAAATATCAATGCCTTTATAGCGAACGGCTGGATGCCACCAAGCGGCACTGGTGATGTTTTCAGCTCCCTTGCCAGCGGCATCAATAAACTCTTGATAGGCGGGTGCAGCAATCATCGTGACAACAGGGGCCTCAATGCGTTGATCTGTCATCTGCTTTCGCATAAGCACGAGGTCGTTCGTGTAACCAGTGGCAAAAATCCACTGTGGATTTGCCGCCTTGATTTGCGCCAATGCAGAAGAGTGATCGAGGGTGTTGATGGCGAACTTTTCAAAATACACCACCTCCAGACCACGTTCTTTGGAAGACTTTTCCATCTCTTGGGCGATGGCCAAGGGGAAGAGATCGTTACGCGCCAAGATTGCGACTTTTTTTACATCCGGCAGACGCTGCCTGATGATTGTTGTTAGAGGATTTGTAAGCGTGTCATTCGGAGTGAAGGTGCCAAACAAGAACTTATACCCTTGGTCGTAGACCTGTGAGGACGAAGCTGTGGCCGCAATCATGGGCACGCCATAACGCTCAGCCACTGTGCTGGCCGCTTTGGCTGCTCCAGATCCAAACGGTGCGAAAACAAATTGGACATTGTCTTGGGTGATCAAGCGCTCGGTCGCCTGAACGGCGCGCGGGGTGTTGGATTGATAGTCGATGTAAACGATCTCGACTTTCATCTTCTTGCCTGCAACGTTGATACCTCCGGCAAGATTGACTTGATTGGCCCAGAGGTCATAGCCTTGCTTTTGTTTCAATGCCTCGGGTGCCAAAGGTCCCGTGATCGGAAGCGGTGCACCGAATTTAATCACCTCCTGAGCATGGGCAGTCTGGACACCAAAAACTGAGACCGCAGCAACTGCAGCCATCCAGAGTGATACTGCTCTTCGACCACGGTTAGCCGTGGAGCGTACTGATGCCATCGTGAAGTTTTCCATGTCATTCTCCTTTTGTGTCATTTCAGAAACCAGGGACTGCGAAATCAGTTTAACCAGCCCTCCGTCATCCGGGAATCCTATATAGTTCAGTAGTGCGTTCTAATTTCGCGAACAGGTCCGCTAAAGATGCTCCAGCCTCATGTCCTCAAATATTTCGCTGATATTGCCCGCAATGGTTCGTTGCGTTTGGCTGCTGACCTACAAGACATCGCCCCCAGCGCACTCAGCCGTCAGATTTCTCAACTTGAGAAATTTCTAGATGCAAAGTTATTCTTTCGCACTGCAAAAGGCATGCAACTCACTGAAGTCGGCCGAGAGCTTTTCTTGTTCGTTGAGGAAAACAATCGTGGTGTGGAAGCACTTTTACATCGTATTGAAGACATTGATGAGCTCCGACACGGAGCAGTAAGAATTGCCTCCATTGAAGGTGCAATCACCAGTTTTTTGCCGGACGTTCTTGCTCGTTTTTCCGCCTCTTTTCCCGGCATAAAGTTCGAAGTCGTTGTTTGTGGCTCTAACGATGTGGCGCATCGTGTGGGTCGAGGTGAGTCTGAAATTGGCTTGGCATTCAACTGCCCTTCTAGGGAGGATGTGGTTCTTCGGGCGCGAATTGCGCAACCCCTGAACTTGGTGGCTCGTCCCGGCCATCCCGTTTTTCAAGACGGCGAAAAAAGCTTTTCTCAACTCAAAAATTATCAATTTGCCTTGCCGAATCGTCGATTTGGCATTCGTCGACTGATCGACCAGACTATGCATGCTACGCAGTCAGAGCTCACTATCGCCTTCGAATCTGATTCGCTGCAGCTCATCAAGCAGCTCGTATCTCAAACGGATATGCTGACTTGTTTACCTCGAATTGTTTTCGAACGAGAGGTCTCAAATCAAACCTTGGCTGCCAGCCCTTTAAAAGACTCACTCTGCTCCGCAGCAAGTATCGACATCATCACTCAGCAGTCCCGCGCACCTTGTGGTGCGGCGCGTAAATTTTTAACAATGCTGCTTGACACAGCCAAATCGACGTACAGCTAAATCATGCCTTGCATGAAGACTGTTCTAGTTTGAGCAACATATGGTTGCGAAGGACTGTCTTCTCTGACTGTTGGTTTAAGAATCTAATGGCAAGCACTATTTGCCTTGTTCTTTTGGAGTGCTGCTATGAAAACCGTCAAGATTCTTTCCCCCTATAACAAAGCCGTTGTGGGTGAGATGCCTGAGTCAGAAAGTCAGGATATTGAATCAGCAATTCAACGCTCACAGGCTGCTTTTCAAGTCATGCGTAAGTTGCCACGATTTGTTCGGGCAGACATCTTGATGCGCGCAGCAGAAGGACTTAAAGCACGGCGCGAGGAATTTGCTAAATTGATTGCTCAAGAGGCGGGCAAGCCTCTTTACGACGCACGCGGCGAGGTGTCCAGAGCAATCTTTAACCTCAGCAATTCAGCCGCTGAGGCGCGGCGGTTTAGTGGAGAGGAAGTTCCACTAGATATGGATGCGGGTGTTTTCGAATATCAGTCAACTGACTCCAGCGGCAAACCCATCGCGCTGCAAGATCTAAATCTCGACAAGCTTTCGGGCATGCGCCGGCGTATCGGCATCGCACGACGTTTCCCTATTGGTCCGATTTTGGCGATTGCACCTTTCAATTTCCCTTTAAATTTGGTGTTGCACAAAGTTGCTCCAGCGTTGGCCGTTGGAAATAGCGTGGTACTGAAACCAGCACCTCAAACCCCCTTGACATCAGTTTTACTCCAAGGCCTGCTTCGTGATGCAGGACTTCCCGATGGTGCACTTGAAGTGTGTCATTGCTCGGTGCCCTTGGCTGAATCTATGGTGAAAGATGAACGCTTCGCCATGGTGAGCTTTACAGGAAGTGCGAAGGTTGGATGGCATATCAAATCTATCGCAGGCAGAAAGAAGGTGGCTCTAGAGCTAGGTGGCAATGGGGCGGTGATAGTGGCAGAGGATGCCGATATAGACCAGGCTGTAGCGCGTTGCGTTCGAGGCGGCGTTGTTTATGGAGGACAGTACTGCATTGGTGTCCAACGGATTTTGGTGCAGCGATCGGTTTACGATGACTTTCTGAAAAAACTGATTGAAAAAATCGAAAAATGCAAGGTCGGCGATCCTCTTGAGGAGGGTATCGATATAGGACCCGTGATCGACGAGGGATCTGCAATTCGCATTCAAAGCTGGGTCGAAGAGGCCGTTGCTCAGGGCGCAAAAATTGAGACAGGTGGTCGTCGCGATCGTGCTGTTGTCCAGCCCACCGTGCTCAGCAATACCCAGCCAAACATGAAGGTGGAAGCCGAAGAAATTTTTGGCCCCGTCATGACCGTCAGCGTTTACGATGAATTCGAAGAAGCAATTGCACGGTGCAACAATTCTAAATACGGTTTGCAAGGTGGATTCTTTACGCAAAACCTGAAACATGCATTCCGTGCAATTGAAGATTGGGAGGTTGGCGGACTGATGATTAACGATGTACCCATCTACCGAATCGACAATATGCCCTTTGGTGGCTGGAAGGAATCAGGTCTTGGTCGTGAGGGCACTCGCTACGCAATGGAAGACATGACAGATATCAGGCATCTTGTGATTAATTACGCTTAACCTTTTCCCGCCGCACCCCCCACCAAACCCGAATCCGCACACGTTCAAACCGTTGCGGATTTTTGCTTTTTAGAACGCGATTTTTTCCGCCTCAAGGTAGGCCAAGCTCACATACTTGCCAATATTGCGGTCAAAGCCTTCCATGGTCTTGGCCCTTGATGCTACGCGCGGGTCTTTCAGCACGGCGGCTTTGGCGTCGGCTTCGGATTGGCTGTCTTCCACCGCTTTGAGGCAGGGCTCCCAAATGCCCGCCATGAATTCGCCATAGGTCTTGAGCAGGTCTGGGCGGGCCTGGCCGTGACCGGGCACCCAGAGCTGATCGCCCGTGGCGGCCTGCAGGGCTTTGTAATATTTGAAGGTGCCGGGGTAAGAGCCCTCGTCCATGTTGGCGATGCGGTTGGTCATGGCGATGTCGCCCACTGCCGTCACCTTGTCTTGCACCACCTCGACACACAGATCCGAGGTCGTGTGCGCCGTGCCATAGTGGTGCATGCGAAATGTCACATCGCCGATATGAATCGCTTGGCCATGCTGCACGGGCGTGTTGGGCAGCACCACTTGCGTGCCCAATGTGGACTGGTTAGTCCAGCGCTCCATCAGGCTGCGCCACAAGTTGCCTTCTGCGCCTTTGAGTTTTTCAATGGTGCTGGGCAGCGCGTAAATGGGCAGCTTATCGCCATAGGTCTTGGCAAAGGCGTGGTTGCCCAGCCAATGGTCACCGTGGTAGTGGCTGTTGAACACGGCCACCACGGGTTTGTCCGTCACCTGGCGGATCATGCGGATGGCCATCTGGCCGATTTGCAACGAGGCCCCCGAATCGATCACCACCACCCCGGCCGTGGTGACCACAAAGATCACATTGGCCATCATGCCCCGGTTCTCAGGGGTGGGAAATCCGTCGGGCGAGTAGATCATCCACACATGGGGTGACAGCTTTTGCGCCGGAATGTCGGCCACGGGAGGGCCTTCGATGAAGTCTTGCGCTTGCTGCGCGAGCAAACGCGCCTCGGGCCACAGGGCTGCGCCGCCAATGGCAGCGCTGGCCCACAACAGTTGTCTTCTTTTCATGGTGATCCCTCCATCGGTGCAGCGCTGGGCAGTGCCAAGGGCGCTGCACGCGCACATCAAACGGCGTAGCCCTTGTTGGGCAATGCGCCCATGATTTTGGGGGTGTTGAGTTGGCGTGGCTTGATGCGACCGCCTTGCGCTTTGAGCCAGGTCTCGACCACGTCCCAGACCTGCTTGTTGCCCTGGTTGCGCGCTTCTTCGGCCACCGGGGCCCAGCCCGCCACCTTGTACTTTTTACCCGCGTCGATCAGCTGGCCTTTCAGGCGCATGTCGCCAATGCGTTGGCCTGCCTTGGCCACCGGGTTGCAGCTGTATGTCAAGCCACCCACACGCACCATGTCGCCGCCTTGCTGGTAATAGGGGTCGGGGTTGAACAGGTTGTCGGCCACATCTTCCAGCACGGTCTTGATGGTCTCGCCCGTCATCTCGGTCACGGTGGCGTACGAATAAGTGGTGGCGGTCATGTCGAGCAGCCACTCGCGCGTGATGGCCTGGCCCGGCAGCAGCGTGGTGCCCCAACGAAAGCCGGGCGAGAACGCGATGTCTGCGCCCTGCACGTCCAGCAGCGCGTCGATCAGCAACTGGTCACCCGTGCCATTGAAGTTGCCACGGCGGTACAACAAGCCATCGGTCACGGCCAGCTTTTCGGCCAGCTTGGATTCGTAAGGCGCGCGAATCTTGGTGATGAGCGCGTCCATCTCTTTGTCGGCGGGCAGCATGTTCGAGAACACGGGCAGCAGCTTGTAGCGGAAATCGCTGACTTTCTTGTCTTTGACTTCGATGTCGAGCACGCCCAAAAACTTGCTGTTCGAGCCCGCATTGGTGACGATGGTCTTGCCGCCTTTGTTGGACACAATGGAGGCGACCGGCATGCCGTCGTGCGTGTGACCGCCCATGATGGCGTCGATGCCACTCACGCGCGTAGCCATCTTCAGGTCCACATCCATGCCGTTGTGGCTGAGCACCACCACCACCTGTGCACCTTTGCCACGGGCTTCGGTGACCATCTTTTGCATGTTCTCGTCCTGGATGCCGAACTCCCAGTCGGCCACCATGTAACGTGGGTTGGCAATCGGGGTGTAGGGAAAGGCCTGGCCGATGATGGCGCAGGGCACACCATTGATCTCGCGGATCACGTAGGGCTTGAAGACCGGGTCACCAAAGTCATTGGTCTTGACGTTTTGCGCGACAAAGTCCACCTTGCCCGCGAAATCTTTTTCGATGATTTCCTTCACGCGCGCCATGCCCAAGGTGAATTCCCAGTGACCGGTCATCACATCCACACCCAACAGTTTGCAAGCGTCGACCATGTCCTGGCCGTTGGTCCACAAGCTGGTGCCTGAGCCTTGCCAGGTGTCACCCCCGTCGAGCAACAAAGCGCCGGGGCGGCTGGCCTTCATGCGCTTGACCAGCGTGGCCAGGTGGGCAAAGCCCCCGACTTTGCCGTAGCGCTTGGCGGCTTTTTCAAAGTCCAGATAAGTCAGGGCATGGGCCTCGGCCGTGCCCGGGCGGATCTTGGCCGCTTGCAACAAATACTCGCCCACCAAATGCGGCAAATTGTTCTGCATGGCGCCAATGCCTAAGTTGATGCTGGGCTCACGAAAATGAATTGGCTTGAGCTGGGCATGGCAGTCGGTCATGTGCAGGAAAGACACATTGCCGAACTTGGGGATGTCATACAGACCATTGGCGGCCGTGTTGGCACTCGATTGGGCATAAGCGCCCATGCTCATGCCGGCCATCGTGCCAGCGCCCATGACCTGGATAAATTCGCGTTTGGAGAGATTCATATTTGCAACCACTGATATATAGGAGGCTAAAAAACCCGGACCAGCCGGGTTTTCAGGGGGTTACTGGTTCACAGGCGATTTAGGGTCGAGCAACAAACCCACGATGTGGCGAACTTGCGTTTCGTTCAGGATGCCCATGTGGCCTGCGCGAGGCATGTTGGAGCAGGCGTTGTAGGCCTTGGCATTCCAGATCTTGCCCCAGGTGTACTCCACGATGGGCTTGCTGGCCGGATCGTCAGGGTTGGACACGCCGCGGATCTTGCCGTAGTTGTACAGACTCGGGCCAATGGTGCCATAAGAAATTTCTTTCTTGTCCATCTGGTGGCAGTTGTAGCAGTTGCCACCGTTCAATGCCGTGGCCGAATCGGTCCAGGTCAAACCACGACCGCTTTGGGCAATGGCTTCGCCCTGCTTCCAATCGCCAATGAACTTGCCATCCGAGGGCCATTTGATGGCTTTCATGTTGGCTTCTTCGATGCGCTTGGCGATTTTTTCGTCCAATGGTTTGCCCGCCACGTCGGCCTCACTGCAAGCGGTGTTGGTTTCGTCGGTGGCCGTGAGGCGCGCCACTTTCACATGACTCTGGTCACGGAAAGAGGCCTTGACGATCTTGTCGGTCAGGGCGTTGAGCTCGGCCACGGAAGGGCCGGATGCGCAGCCTGCGGCCACCAAAGCGGCAGCCAAGCTGGCCAAAACGAGTTGGGTCTTTTTGTTCATGAGTGGCTCCTGTTCAGATCAACGCTTGATGGCCGGAGCGATCGAGGCAGCGCCCTTGGCGTTCACACCCAGATAGGTGGACAAGGCCACAGTGGCATCGCTGGCAAAACCAGGATATGGGAACCGCTGCTGGCGGTAGCAGTCGTTCAGGCGAAGTTGCATGCTCCACATTTGACCGTTGGACACGCGGTAGGCGGGCCAGGCGGCAAAACCGACACCGTCGCCAGGGTTCTTGGTCAGGATGGGCAGGTCTTGCAAGCGGATGCGCTTGCCTTCTTCGCCATGGCAAGAGGCGCATGAAAAGTCATGCGTACCACCGCGCTGGAAGAACAGGCGTTTTCCCACTTCGTAGAAGGTTTTTTCTTGGGTATGCGATTGCGAGAGGTTGAACTTCATGCCTTTGGACTCGGCGGCGACCCAGGTGGCCAAGGCGGTCACGTTGGCCATTTCGCCGCGACCAAATGCGGTCTTGGAGATTTCGGCAGCGTTGAAGCCTTGCAAGGTTTCCATGCAGGTGACCAGACGCGACTCAAGATCTTGCATCTTTTGGGTATCGGCAAAGTATTTGGGCAACTCTACAAAGACACCCTTGAACACGCCGGGGCCTTTGCCCAAGTCGCATTTTTCAAGCGTGGCGTTTTTGGGGCCACGGGCTTTTTTCCAGAGGTCTTCGCCTTTGGCTTCAAACAGCTCGGCGGGGTTGCCGTCTTGCAGCATGGCGCGGTATTCGTCAATGCCCTGGCTGGCAGTCTTCTGGGCCATGGCCGGGACCACGCACATCATCAATGCCGCCGCCATCGAAAGGGTGGATGTTTTTTTCATGGTCGCCTCTGTTCATTTTTCTAAAAAGCCAAAAGGGTGAAGGCCATGCTTCACCCTAGGGTCATGCACCATGCATCAGGACACCGTCGCTTCGTCGGTGCGGGTATCGCCCTTGTTGTCTTTCCAGGTCACAGCAATTTTGTCGCCGGCTTTGCCGCCTTTGACGGTGAATTGCAGGAAGGGGTTTTTCGACACGGCGGGGCCCCATTCAGCGGAGAACACGTCCTTGCCGTTGAGCTTGGCTGTGACTTCCTGGATGAACCAGGCGGGCACGGTTTTACCGGAAGCGTCTTTGCGCTGACCGGTTTCCATTTCGTGGCTCATGAGCACACGAACGGTTGCTTTGTCGCCAGAGGCTTGGGCACGAATGCGCATTGGATCTGCCATTTTTTTCTCCTAAATCTTTCAGTGAATCAATGTGTGGAACGTTGAGCAGGGCTTAACCGCCGCAACCGCCCAGAGTGACTTTGACTTCTTTCTTGGCCCACAAGGCGCGGCCATCGTTCATGAGGGCCACAGCGTAGACGTCAGAAGACTGCCCCATCTTGGCGCGGGTCGAAAAGTTGGCTTCGACAGCATCGGTCACATGGAACATGGCCACCAAAGCGGATGGGTTCTTTTCGACCATGATCAGCAAGTGCTTGACGCCAGGCAGTGCGCTGCTGGCACCCAGTGGCACCACTGCACCGTTTTCAGCGATGTCCGGACCAATGATGGTCACGTCTTTGCTTTCAGCCATGCTGGTGGCACCAGCGGCTTTGGCAGCGTCTTGCACCGACTTGGCGTCGAATGCAGCTTTGTTGAAGGCCGCGTGGGCGAACTGTGGGAAACCCGCAGTGGCCAAGAGGCCAGCCACAACAGCGCTTTGCTTGAGTGTCTCGCGACGGTTTTGCATCTGATATCTCCTTGATGGTTGAGTGATGCTAATGAAACAGGTTCAGCATGGCAACGGGGAAATCCCCCGTCTTACTTGCTGGCCCCCTTGGAAATCCATTCGGCAATTTTCTTGGTGTCTGCATCGGGCAGAGATTGGGCAGGCATGGGAATTTGACCATAGACGCCCACCCCTCCTGCCTTGATTTTGCTAACCAAATAATCCATCTTCCCTGATTGTTTTTTCGCAATTTCATTGAAACCAGGTCCAACGATTCTTTTGTCCACGCCATGACAAGCTGAGCAACTGTGTTTGTTTAAGAGCGCCATCGCGGCCTTGGCCTCGGTGTTTTCAGGCTTGGCGGCAACCACAGGTGCCGATGTTGCCGCAGCAGCCAAGGGTCTACCGACCTTGGGCTCAGGTTGGGTGGTGTCCACACCCAGCTGGGGCCCAACGATGCGGTTTTGCTCTTGCAAGTTGCCATGGGCATTGCGCGCAAAGTCAGGTAAGAATGATGCCACTTTGGCCTCGGGCGTGCAGTCCTTCATGCAAATCTTGTTGGCGGTGTCGGGTTTTTTCACGCCACCCAATTCATTGCCAGGCCACATCGCATGGGCCGTGGTCATGCCATTGCGGTTGGGCATGCGCGCTTGCACTTCGGCGATGTTCTTGTCCGACAGCACGTAGTTGTCGGGCACGATGTTGGCCAGGTTGAGCATGAAGGCCGTGACGGCGTACACCTCTTCCGTGGTCAGTGTCTTGGGATTGGTCCAAGGCATCGCGCGGTTGATGTAGTCCCAAAGGGTTGACACCGTGGCCACCTTCATGAGGGTGGTGCGACCGGGGTAATCGCTGCGTTGCAAGTTGGCCACGCGGCCTTTCTTGATGTCTTCGGCAGTGGTGCCGCCAATCAACGGACTGAACACCTCGTTGGACTCACCAAACACACCGTGACATTGGGCACACTTGGCTTCCCACACATCCTGGCCTTTGGCCACCGAGCCCGATCCTGCAGGCAGGCCCTTGAAGTCGGGGCGAACATCGATGTCCCACTTGGCGACCTCAGAGGGTGTGGCGGTGCGACCAATGCCTGGGAACAGGCTGGACTGTGCTGCCACCCCGCCCGCTGCAGCCAGCAGGACCACTGTCAAAACGGCATCACGAAACCTGGACATTTTTCACCTCACCGTTTTCCTGTACGAGCCACGATTGGATGGCATTGTTGTGATAAATAGAGCGAGTACCGCGCACAGCGCGCAGTTGCTGGTAGGTGGGCTGCACATGACCGGTCTCATCTTGTGCGCGACTTTGGATGATGGCGGGCTTGCCATCCCAAACCCAGTCGAGGTTGAAGCGGCTCAAGGCCTTGGACAAGACTGGGGTTTCCAGCCGGGCCTGACGCCAGTTGCGTCCGCCGTCGGTGGACACGTCTACCCGCTTGACCTTGCCTTTGCCCGACCAGGCCAGACCCGTGATGTTGTAAAAGCCTTTGTCCAGCAAAACCTGACCACCCGAGGGCGTGGTCACCACGCTCTTGATTTCCTGCAAGTTGGTGTACTGGCGGTGCGTACCATCTGGCTGCAAGTCCATGTAGTGGATCGCTTCGTCTTTGGCGCCGTAGGGCTTGTCGCCCACTTCCACGCGGCGCAGGTACTTGACCCAGCTCACGCCTTGCACACCCGGCACCACCAGTCGCAGCGGATAGCCGTTTTCGGGACGTAGCATTTCGCCGTTTTGGCCATAGGCCACGATGACCTCGCCCGAGGTGATCAGGCTCATGGGGATGGTGCGCGTCATCGACGACCCATCGCCGCCTTCGGCCAGCACGAACTTGCCGTTTTTCAGGTCAGCACCGGCCAGCTCGAGCAAGGTGATCAGGGGCACGCCCGTGAACTCGCTGCAAGAAATCATGCCATGCGTGTACTGCACGGTGGGCACAGCCACATTGCCCCAATCGACCGCGGTGTTGGCGCCACACTCAATAAAGTGAAAGCGTGACACCGATGGCAAACGCATGATCTCGTCCATGGTGAAGACCATGTTCTTTTTGACCATGCCGTTGATCATGAAGCGGTGCTTGGACGGGTCGATGTCCCACCAACCTTGGTGGTGACGCTCGAAGTGCAAACCGCTGGGCGTGACGATACCGAACAAGGACTGCAGTGGCGCGAACGACACCGAAGCTTGGGTGGTTTGTGTCAGGCCAGGGCTTTGTCGGCGCTGCAAGTTCGCTTCGAACTTGGAGGGCTTGCCATAACCTTCCACGGCCACGCCCTGACCCAGACCCGTGGTGTGCTCGGGCAAGTTGAGAATATTGGGGTCCCCACCTTCGGCGGGCACGGGGTTGCTCTGAGCCATGGCCATGGGCGCAGCGGCACCTGCTGCTGCAGCGGCAAAGGCGTTGCGAATGAAATCACGACGGCCCTTTTTGCCTTCGGCAAAGATCTCTTTGATGCTCGAGGGTGTCAGGAAGCTCTCGGGTGCTTTTTGCACCCTTCCTGAGGAAACACTGTTAGCGTTCACACAAACTCCTGGTTGGGTTCAACGGCAAACAGGTTTGCCGGTGCGTCTATGACCGCATCGGACGCCACTGTGGTCCTGCATTCACCATTAGGTTCATATATTCGAATGTTCGAATATATATGACAAGCGATGAATGTGAATCAGGGTTTACACCGACACGCGCAACCGACATGGACAAACACGGGTCAAGTGGTTTTCACATGCAAATTCCCACTCCAATGCCGGCAACGGGGACAGCCTTTCCTTGCAAAAGCCCGGTGCATGCCTCGTGCACCCATGGAAAAATTACTTGAACTTGTAATGGTCGCGGTTGATCACGGCGGCGACCGCATCCACCTCTTCAGGGAACATGCCCATATTTAGCTGCGTGTTGCACTGCTCAACCATGCCGCGCAAAAAAGCCGCCGTGTTGATACGGCCTTGGGGCTTGTAGATGGCGCTGCCATCACCCCCCACCTTGGAAACGTGACAGGCTGTGCATTTGTTTTCGGTGATGAGTTTTTCACCCAGTTTGTAGTCGACATCCTTGAAGATGGCGGGTTGGGCATGGGCCAAATTGCTTCCAAAAAAGCAAAGCCCTGCCAAGACACTCATGCTGAAAATTTTCATAGCCATTTCCCCATTAAAAAAGCCGCGCAAGGGCAGGCCCTTGAGCGGCAAAAAAGCCACGAGTACCCATCAAACTTTCTAAATCATGCCATGTAGGTCAAGCCCTGAAGGCTTGCATTTACTTGGCACCAGCCAGAATCCAGGTGGCCAAGGTCAGGGCGTCGGCGTCGCTCAAAGCAGCTTGGGCGGGCATGGGCACTGGGCCCCATTTGCCAGCACCACCGGCCTTGATGCTCTTGGCCAAAGTGGCAGCCGCGTCTTTTTGGCCACTGTATTTCTTGGCCACGTCTTGGTAGGAAGGACCCACCAGTTTCTTGTCCACGGCGTGGCAGGCCATGCAAGCGTTTTTCTTGGCCAAGTCTGTGTTGGCGAATGCAGGGGCTGACATCAGGGCAGAGACGGCAACAGCAGCAAATATCAATTTCATGAGAGTTCCATGTGAGGGGTTTTAAATATAACCAATCGCTAATTTAACCTAAGTCAAGACGGGTTTGCGAAAAACCACTCAACTTTGGCGTCGCGATTCTACTGAGGGCCCGCTGCACCAAGACCCAAAGCCATCCCCAAAACGCGGCCATAGCCCTCAGTCAAACGCCGGCTGTTCGGGCTTGACCACCGTTTTGCCAGCAGCGGCCCAAGCGTCAAAACCACCCGCAATGGATGCCACATTCAGGTAGCCCATGCTTTGCATGGTTTGCGCCGCCAAGGCTGCGCGGCCGCTGGTTTTGCAGTAAAGAACGACTTTCAGGTCACGGCCCGACAAGGCGGGCGTGCCGCTGAGTTTGAACTCCAACAGGCCCCGGGGAACCAGCACCGCACCTGGCAGGTGGCCCGCGGCAAATTCGTCGGCTTCGCGAACGTCGATCAACACATCGGCTTGGCGAATGGCTTCATCGGCGTCTTGCAAGGCGATCTCGCGGACATGGGCCTTGGCTTGCAGGACCAGATCGTGGGCTGTTTTCATGGTGTCTCCTTCAGGTTCAAACAATGGGTTTCAGGGGGCCAGCTGGGCATCCAGGCCTTGCAAGCTTTGTACAGAGAGGCTACCGGCCAAGGCGTCCTGTTGCAAGCGGGTCTGCAGCAGCTCGGTCTGCGCACGCAGCCAGGCCAGTTCGGACTGGGCCGCGTCGTTTTGGGCTTGCAGCAAGTCCAGGGTGGTGCGGTCACCCACTTGGCGGCCCAAACGCGTGGCGTCCAGTCTGGCGGTGCTGGCTTTCCATGCGGCTTGCAGGGCCGACAATCGGGCAGGGCCGGTTTGAAGCGCCAGCCACACCGAGCGGGCTTGCTGCTGAGTTTGCTGCACGGCCAACTCGTATTCGGCCTCGGCTTGCACTTGCGCGCTCACAGCTTCTTGCAGTTTGGCGCTGCGGTAACCGCCGGTGTACAAGGGCACGTTCAGGCTGAGGCCCACCATCTGCTGGATTTGCGTGTTGCTGGCTGGGCCAAAGTCGCCGTCGCCACTCAAGCGGTCACGACCGGCCTGGGCCACCAGGTCCAGCGTGACGCCGCCGCGGGCTTGGTGCTTTTTCACCTCGTGCCGGGCAACATCCCACTGGGCTTTTTTCAGGCGCAAACCGGTGTTGGCTTCGCGCACTTGGGCCAAGAGCTGGTCCAAAGGCGGCGATGCGGCCGCAGACTCAGCGGCTTTGGGCGCTTGGGGTTTCAGGGTCTCGACAGGCAAGCGGGTGGATTCGGCCAACACTTGGCGGGCCATTTGAAGCTCGCTGTCAGCGGCCAGCCACTGCGCTTGCAAGCCCGAGGCACGGGCCGCGGCTTCGTGGGTGTCGGTCACAGGCAAATCGCCAATGGCAAAACGGTCTTGGGCTTCGGTCAGCGAGCGCTGCACGGCAGCGTGTTGGCTTTTCAAAACTTGCAGCTGGCGCTCGGCCAGCAACACGTTGAAATAGCGCTGCACCGTGAGCAGCATGAACTGCTGCTGGGCCAGATCGGCGCGCCATTCGGCCACGCCTGCAGCTTGCTGCAATTGCGCTTGCTGGGCCTGGCGCTCGAGGCTGTAAAGGGGCTGCTTGGCTTGCAAGGACCAGCGCGTGGACAACGCTGCGCTGGCCGAGGTGGCAAAACTGCCGGGCATCGGCGGCTGACCACCGACTGCAAACTGCGCACCTGTGGTGCGGGTCTCAGACGACATGGCCCCCACCGTGGCGCTGCCCATCACAACGGGTCGCCACAGCGATTGGGCCTGCGCTTCGTAGGCTTGCACCGAAGAACGGGTGGCTTGCACCACCTGCATCTGCGGGTCGTACTGGCGTGCCTGCTCCCAGGTTTGCAGCAGGTCCAGCGCCTGCGCCGAAGGGACGAAGAGCGCTGCGGCCAACAGTGCGCCGCTCAGGCGTTTGAGGTTCAATCGTGAGGGGGTCATGGCGCGCTGGCTTTCTGATCAGCCGCGCTCAACGCCCAGCTTGCCGAGGATGGACTCCATCAGGCACCACTTGGTGAGGGCGCTTTGCAGCAGGTTGGCCCCCACAAAGGCGGTGAACGCCAGCCACCATGGGCTGATAAAAATCGGGCTGCCCTGCACGCCCATAGCCAAAGACAGCAGCACAAAGGTGCCAGCGACCAAACGAACGATTTGCCAAGATTTCATGGTGATTTACTCCAATTGAAGAAAGAAAAAACTCAAGCGCCGTACTTTTTTCGGTACGCCACGTAATACAAAGTCGGGATGACGACCAGCGTCAGCACGGTGGACACAAAAATGCCGAAGATCAGCGAGATGGCCAGGCCATTGAAGATCGGGTCATCCACAATGAAAAAGGCACCGATCATGGCCGCCAGGCCCGTGAGCATGATGGGCTGGGCGCGGGTGATGGCCGACTGCACAATCGCCCGCTTGAAGTCCATGCCGCCTTGCACCTGCAGGTTGATGAAGTCCACCAACAAGATCGAGTTGCGCACGATGATGCCCGCCAGCGCGATCATGCCGATCATGCTGGTGGCGGTGTACTGCGCGTGCAGCAGTGCATGGCCCGGCATGACCCCGATGATGGTCAAAGGAATCGGCGCCATGATGATGAGCGGCGTGAGGTAAGAGCCAAACTGCGCCACGACCAGCAAATAGATCAGGATCAGGCCCACGCCGTAAGCTGCGCCCATGTCGCGGAAGGTCTCGTAGGTGATCTGTGACTCGCCATCCCACTTGATGCTGTAGCCGCGCCAGGCGTCGTCGGGCTGGTGGATGAAGTATTCCTCCAGCTTTTGACCATCCGGGCCTTTGATCTGCGCCATGTCGCCGCGCATCTTGAACAGGCCATACAAAGGACTGTCCACCTTGCCTGCCATGTCGGCCATGACAAAGTTCACCGGCAGCATGTTTTTGTGGATGATGGGTTGCTCGCGCAGCGTGTCGCTCACGGTGACCAGCTCGCGAATGGCCACCACTTTGCCCGTGGCGCTTTTCACGCCCAGCTGCAGCAAGGCGTCAAGGTCGCCATGCAGTTGCGCGGGTAACTGAATCAGCGCAGGCACCGGGTATTTGCTGCCGTCGTGCAAATAGGTGGCGTCTTCGCCCGCCAAACCTGCGCGCAAGGTGGTCACGATGGCTTGCTGCGAAACGCCCAAGGCAGCGGCCTTGCGGCGGTCCACCAACAAAACTTTGCGCGGCGCATCGGCGATGGCGCTCTCGTCCACATCGACCACGCCTTCGGTTTTCTCGAACACCGCACGCACGGCTTTGGACACCTGGCGACGCCCTTCGGCATCGGGCCCATAAATTTCTGCCACGATGGGCGACATCACGGGTGGGCCGGGCGGCACTTCGACCACCTTGACGTTGGCCCCGTGACGGCGACCAATCTCTTGCAAAGCCGGGCGGACGCGGGTGGCGATCACATGGCTCTTGTCGCTGCGCTCGGACTTGCCCACCAGGTTGACTTGGATGTCCCCCAGCTCAGACCCGGCACGCAGGTAGTACTGGCGCACCAAACCGTTGAAGTTGATGGGCGAGGCGGTGCCGACATAGGCCTGGTAGTGCGTGACCTCGGGCACGGTGGCCAAGTGGCCGCCCAGCTCGCGCATGACGGCAGCGGTTTTTTCCAGAGGCGTGCCTGCGGGCATGTCCACCACCACCTGAAACTCCGACTTGTCGTCAAAGGGCAGCATCTTGAGCATGACCAAACCGGTGGCGGGCAAAACCAAAGACAAGGCAATCAAACCGGCAATGCCCAGACCCAACAGCTTGCGGTTGCGCCCGCCCGATTGGGGGTCGAGCAAAGGCTTGAAAACTTTTTCGAACAGGGGTTCGAGTTTGGCGCTCAGGCCGGTGTGGCCACCACCCGTTGCATTCGCGTCATGCGCGTGGCCAGATGGCTTCATCCACATGCCCGCCAACCAAGGTGTGATGACAAAGGCAATGGCCAGTGACAGCAACATGCCCAAGCTCGCATTGATCGGGATCGGGCTCATGTAAGGGCCCATCAGACCGCTCACAAATGCCATGGGCAAGAGCGCCGCGATGACGGTGAAGGTGGCCAAAATGGTGGGGCCACCGACTTCGTCCACCGCACCGGGAATGATGTCACGCAAGGATTTCCCGGGGAACAGCTGCTGGTGTCGGTGGATGTTTTCCACCACCACGATGGCGTCGTCCACCAAAATGCCGATGGAGAAAATCAGCGCAAACAGCGACACGCGGTTGAGCGTGAAGCCCCAGGCCCATGAAGCGAACAATGTCGCGGTCAAGGTCAAGATCACAGCCACGCCGACAATCGCGGCCTCGCGGCGGCCCAGCGCCATGAACACCAGTGCCACCACCGAAGCGGTGGCGAACAGCAGTTTCTGGATCAGCTTTTGCGCTTTGTCGTTGGCGCTTTCGCCGTAGTTGCGCGTCTCTACCACCTCGACGTTGTCGGGGATCACGGTGCCTTGCAGCTTGGCCACACGGCTTTTCACGCCATTGGCCACATCAATGGCGTTTTCACCCGACTTTTTGGTGATGGACAGCGTGACGGCGGCGAATTCTTCACCCCCGTTTTTGGCGTTGTTGCCGTGCCAGACATAGCGAGCAGCCGGCATGGGGCCGTCCTGCACATCGGCCACGTCTTTCAAGAACACCGGCTTGCCCTGCACCACCTGGACCACCAGGTCGGCCACTTCCGAGGCCTGCGACAGGTGCGGCCCGGCTTCGATGGCCACGCTTTGGTTGCCACCCAACAAGTCGCCCACCGGCAAACCCAGGTTGGCCGACTGCAAAGCTATGCGCAAATCGTGCACCGTGACGCCCGAGCCGTTCATGCGCTGCGGGTCAATTTGCACCAACACCGCACGGCGCGGCCCGCCAATGGTGACCACATCGCGGGTGCCGGGCACGCGCTTGATGTCGGCTTCGATGCTGTGCGCCACGCGCTCCAGATCAAAAGCGCTCACATCCGCATTTTTTCCGTGCAAGGTGAGCGACACGATCGGCACATCGTCAATGCCCTTCGGCTTGATGAGCGGTTCAGGCAGGCCCAAGTTGCGCGGCAGCCAGTCGGCGTTTTCGCGGATCGTGTCGTGCAACTTGACCAGCGCCTCGGTGCGCGGCACGCCCACCTTGAACTGCACCGTCATGATCGCCACGCCGGGGCGCGAGACCGAGTACACGTGTTCCACGCCCGCGATTTTGGACAGCACCTGCTCGGCCGGAATCGCCACCATTTGCTCGACTTCGCGCACCGACGCACCCGGGAAAGGCGCGATCACGTTGGCCATGGTCACGTTGATTTGCGGCTCTTCTTCGCGGGGCGTCACCATCACGGCAAACACGCCCAACAAAAAAGCGACCAGCGCCAGCAAGGGAGTGATCTGCGCGCTTTGGAAGGACGCTGAGATGCGACCCGAAATGCCCATTTTTGGCTCGTTCATGGGGCTGCTTTCAAGGTTTGGGGGTGACGGTGGCGGGTTCGGTGACGACTTGCTCACCCGTGCTCACGCCCGACAGAACTTCCACGTTCAGACCATTCACACGGCCCAGGCGCACTTGGCGCAAACGGGGCTTGCCTTGTGCATCCATCACGTACACGCCGGTCATTTCGGCACGGCGCACGATGGCCGACAAGGGCAACACCACCGGTTGGGCCTGGGTGTTTTGGGCGGTGCTGCCAGCCTGAACGCCGGACACCCACACGCGGGCAAACATGCCCGGCACCAAACCCTCGATGCCAGCGGGCAAAGCCAGGCGCAGTTGTGCGGTGTGCGTGACCGGGTCCACCGATGGCAGCAGCTGGGCGGTGCCCGCCTTCACCGGCTGGGCGCTGTGGCCTGCGATCTCGTAGCGCACCGACGCAAGTTGGCTGCGCACGCCTCTGAGCATCGACTGCGGCACAGCCGCGCTCACGCGCAAAGCCGAGGGGTCGTGCATGGTCAGCATGGGGCGGCCGGGCATGGCCATGTCACCCAAGGTGACGGCCACATCGGACACCACACCATTGAAAGGGGCGCGCACACTGAAGAAACCGGTTTGTGTTTGCGCCGCGCGGGTCTGGGCCTGCTGGGCCTGCACCTGGGCGCGGGCCGCTTCCCACTGGGCCTGGGCGCGGTCGAGCGCACCCTGGCTGATGTATTGCTTTTGGAAGAGTTGCTTTTGACGATCCAGCTCTCTGCTGGCCACGTTCAGGTTGGCTTGCGCGGCTTCGAGTTGGGCGGTGCTGCCCGCCACCTGCTGCTGTGCGGCGCTGGCGTCGACGCGCAGCAGCTCTTGCCCAGCACGCACGCGGTCACCGGCTTTGACATTCAGGCCCACAATGGTGCCTGCCACTTGGGTGGACAAGGTGGCTTGGCGCACCGCTTCGACCACGGCGTCCAGGCTGACCTGGGCGGCACCGGCCGTGTTGGCGGTGGCCGCCATGGTTTTGGCGCTGTCTGCATTGGCCCACACAGGGCCCATGTGCACAGCAGAAAGGGCCAAGGCCGAAGCCAGGATCAAGCGTCTTTTCATCGAAACATCTCCGTTAAACCGCTGGGTGGCAAAAGCCTGATTAATTTCAAATTTGCACAATTGCTTATTTGCTTGTTCACGCAATAATACAATCTTTTTAAGCCTTACGTCAATTCAAGGCAAAAAAGCTGTAAATTGGAGCGCACCATGAAAGACCTGCCCGACAAAGCCTTGGACCAGATCGCTGCCTATTTCCAGGCGCTGTCTGAGCCTACGCGCCTGAAAATCCTCAATTTGCTGCGCGAACAAGAACGCAGCGTGGGCGAATTGGCCCAACTCAGCGGTTATTCGGCAGCCAACGTCTCGCGCCACCTGTCTTACCTGGCCCAGCACGGGTTGGTGGAACGAGAAAGCCGTGGCGTCAGCGTTTTCTACCGCGTCAGCGACCCTTCTATTTATGCGCTGTGCGATTTGGTGTGCGGCAACATCGCCCGTCGCTACGAACAAGCCTCCAGCGACCGCGCCGTTTTTTCGCCCAACTGAACGCGACGCCAAGCCCCTCGTCTGGCACCCATCCCCTTGCGGCCCCTTTAGGCTGTCAACACCCGCCCATCGCCATCGAGCACCCGCACCTGAATGGGAATGCCCTGCCCCACGCTTTGGGTGACGGTGCAAAAACTCTCAAACTGATCGAGCACCCGCTCAAGCTGCTCCAACTGGGCCGCAGGCACACCCAAGTGCAAAGTGGCCAGCATGCTCAACACGCGCATGCGGCCATCGGCATTGCGCCCCACTTCGGCTTGCACTTCGCAGCGCAAAGGCTCGGGAGCTTGCTTGAATTTGCGCAAGGCAAACAGCATCGAATCGCTCAGGCAATTGCCCACCGCGGCACACAGCAACTGCACCGGCGATGGCCCCAGCCCCGTGCCCAAAGGCGCAGGCTCGTCGTTGGTCAGCACCGGCATGTTGTCGTCAAAGCGGATAACGAAGCGGTAATCGTGCTGCTGGGTCAATGTGACCAAAATCTGTTTTTCGCTCACGGGCCCCCACTTTCTGATCATGACCACAAACGGTTCAACGATCCCGCAAGCTGGTGGGCCACCGGATCCGTCTGTACAAATGTCAGTCTATGGGTGAAGGCCAGGGCCGCTTTTGTCCTAGATCAAGACCAAGCGTCTGCCGACGTCGGACCTGTACCGACCTTGGAAGGCCACAGACCAGGGCTTGCCGGGCGAAAGCAAGTCTTGCGGCTCAGGGTTCAGGTCAAAAGCCTCCAGGTTTCTGCGAACCCCTAAAATCTGTACACATCTCCCTCACACCCAGCCCATGTCCAAGCCTGAACAGTCCCCGCAACCCACGCCCGTTGTCCCTGCAGCGCTGCGTGATGTGTTGAGCGCGCAAGACGCACTGGAATTCGCTGTCTTGGTCGGCAGCCGGGCCACTGGCAGCGCGCATGCCCTGAGCGACTGGGACATTGCGCTGCAATGGTCGCCTGCCCTGGCCTGGATGGATGCCTTGGGACGCACCGAAATGTTACGCAGCCAACTGGCCCAGGCCCTGGACATCAGCCCCTCGGCGATCGACTTGATTGAACTGCGTCGCGCCAATTTGGCCATGCGGTCGAGCGTGGCCGAAGAAGGCATCCCACTGGCTGGCGAAGATCGGCTGGCGTGGCCACACTTTTTGCAGCGCACTTGGCGCGATCTGGAAGATTTTTACTGGGATCAGCAACATGCGGCTTGACCTTTACCAAATCGAAACAGCCCGCATGGCGGCTCAGCACAAGGCATTGCTCGACCAAGCGCGCGACATCTTGCGGCAGGGGCGCCCCCTGTCGCCGCTGGAGCAAGGCGGTGTGCTGCATGCCCTGCAAATTCTTATCGAAAACGCCATTGGCAAAGCCAAGCAGTTGCTCAAGGCTGCCGGTCAACCCGTGCCCATCTCAGGCTACGACGCGTTTTTGGCCCTGGCCAACCAAGAGCACATCCCATACGGGCAATTGCCGGACTGGAACGCCATTGTGGGCTTGCGCAACCGCATCGTGCACGACTACATGAACATCGACATGGACCAGGTCAAGGCCTGGGTGATGGCAGAGCAAGATGCATTTGTCTGCGCTTTTTTGCTCAAGGACTTTTCTGACCCTTCGTGAGCGGCTTGACGCCAAGGGTCACCGAGGACTTTGCCCGAGGCAGGCAACATCAATATTGGGCTTCACGCAAATCAATGCCCTCGTGCTGCGCGATTTTTTCGAGTGCGTTTTCGAACAAGCTGCGTGCCGAACCTGAGATGGCGCGCAAATACGAGTGCAGGTGCGCGTCTTCGGTGTTCTTGTTCAGGCACTCTTGGCTGTAGGCCTCAAAGCTGGCCAGCTGCGCGATCAGCTCGGCCACATGCTTGGGGCACTCGCACAAGACATTGGTCGAGATGCCCGCCACGCGCCGCAAAATGTCGTCCGAGTATTTACGGCCAGCGATCACCGAGCCCTGGTGGCCAAACGCTTGTGCCCGGTCGCGGTCTACAAACAAAATTGACTGCAACAACTCGGCCAACTCGCTGTCCGAAATCGGGTTGCGCCGGACCGTCAAACCGGCCAACTTCATGGCTTGCACCACCCTGTCGGGCGCGAAGTGATAAAGCACGATGGTCTGTGCAAAGGGCTGGCGCTGCATCAGTGCCTGGATCGACTCGAACACCGTGTCCTGCAGCGAGTTGACCTGGACGAGCAGCACTTGCGGCTTGCCTGACAAAGTCGCGTGGTGCGCGGTGGCCAGGTCGTCCATCACGTCGGTGACCTGTATGCGGTGCTGGCTCAGAACAGCGGCAAATTGATGCGACTCGATGCGGTTGGCAAGGCCCAAACCCACCACCGCCAAACACACAGGCTGGGCCGGAGCCAACAACGCCGGGGCCTGATGGTCTGGATGACACAGCAGTCTCAGCTGCGCCAGATCCAAACGGGCAATGCTGCCAATGCCATGCCCGGCCCCCGACAGCTGTTTGAGCAAGAGCGCCTTGGACACATCGTGCTCGGCAAACAAGCGTTGGTTACCTTCGGTCTTGACGGGGGTGAAGGCGCCATAACGCGTTTGCCAGATGCGCAAAGTGGAGACCGGAATCTCGGTGGCCTTGGAGACGGCGCCGATGCGGTAGAGCGGTGACTGAGCGCTTGGGATATTGGGCACACAGGTCTTTCTTTGTTCAGGTATTGCGTAGATTTTATGTCGAAAAATCTTATTTAACTAAGAATAAAGAAATTTGAGGAGTTATTTATCGCAGAATCTACGCATGGAGGGTTTAAACATGATTTCCAACAAAACCATCAATGCCATGGACGTGTGCGTGCTGATCGCTGCACAACAAAACCTGGGCCGCGTTTCCACCACCGAGCTTGCCCGGCGCTTGCATCTATCCATCTCCAACCTAGAAAGCATTCTCAAGCCGCTGAAAGACCATCAGATCGTGTCGTCACGCAAGGGACCCGGCGGCGGCTATGAAATCAGGGGCGACTTGGCGATGATTTCCATGTGGGACATTGCCGCCGTGTTCGAGCCCACCTTGGCGCAGCAGAGCAGCGAAGCGCTGCCGCTTGAAGCAGCAGACTTCGAATGGGGACTTGAGCGGGTGATCATCGACACTTTGAGCCAGTCTGCTTTGTCCGATTTTGTGGTGCTGCAGGCGATGCATATTCCTGTAGAAGCGCCCATGGTCAACCGCTTCAAGTTCAAACCCCTGACAGCCCCCTTGGTGCCCAAGGCCCCCAACTCGGTGTTTCAGTTGCACATGGCCATGTAACCATGCCTGACCATGGGTGTGCGAACCCCATCTCTCGAATGGCCCACCGAGTCCGGTCAGACCACCACAGCACCCCATGAACACCCTGACCGTTGATTGCGGCAGCCTTGGCATGTGGCCGTACTGCAGGTTTCACAGCGCGTCCAGTGGGATTTTTAAGTAACGCTGGCCATTGTCTTCAGGCGGTGGCAAATGGCCAGCACGCATGTTGATTTGCACCGAAGGCAAGATCAGCACGGGCATGGACAAAGTGGCATCGCGTTTTTCGCGCATGGCCACAAACTCGGCCTCACTCACGCCCTGGTGCACATGCACATTCGCTTTTTTCTGCTCGGCCACAGTGGTCACGCATTGATGCTGGCGGGTCTCGGGCGGGTAGTCATGGCACAGGTACAGCTCGATGCTGTCCGGCAGGCTGAGCACTTTTTGGATGGACTGGAACAAGGTGCTGGCACTGCCCCCTGGGAAATCGCAGCGCGCCGTGCCGTAGTCGGGCATGAACAAGGTGTCACCCACAAAGGCCACCTGCCGCGCAGGTTCGGCACTGGCATCTGTGACCACATAGGTCATGCAGGCCGGGGTGTGTCCCGGGGTGTGCATGGCCCGCACCTGCAAAGCGCCAATCTGAAAATCCTCGCCATCGGCCAGCAAGCGGTCGAACTGGCTGCCGTCGCGGGCGAACTCAGTACCGGCATTGAACAGCTTGCCAAAGACGTTTTGCACGGTGGCGATGTGCGCGCCAATGGCCAGTTGACCGCCCAGCTGTTTTTGCAAATAGGGTGCTGCCGACAAATGGTCAGCGTGAACATGCGTCTCCAGAATCCACTGCACTTGCAATTCCAGGACCTTCACGCGGGCCACCAACTGGTCGGCGCTGGCCGTGCTGGTGCGGCCCGATTTGGGGTCATAGTCCAGCACGCTGTCGATCAAGGCGCATTGCCGGGAGGACAGGTCGGCCAAGATGTGGCTGAAGGTGAAAGTGGCAGGATCAAAAAACGATTCGATGTGCATAGGGCTTATGGCGTGAATGGGTCGCTGGATTGAGCGCAAAGCAAAATTCATGTTGTTTGTGCTTGCCAGCCAAATATCAGTAGAAGCGAATATTGTCACTGAATCTTGGGGCAACTTCCATCAAAATCCCGCTGGCCTGAGTCCAAAAAGGTTTTCAACAGAGCGAAGTACCTATTGCTAGCGGCCAATGGCGCTCCGGCACTTTCAGCGCTGGCGCATCGCCAGCACGGGCCACAGCAGCACCGCTGCCGCCACGCCCACACCCGCGGCCATGCCCAGCAAAGCGGCCCAGTCCACCCAATACCCCATGTCAGACAGTGTGGACTGGGACAAGGACGGCAAAGCCAGCATGGCCGCCAGCGACACTGGCGGCGGCTCAGCGCGGGGGTTGAAGCGCGGGTGGGGGTTGTGGGGTGTGGGTGAGATTCGTTGCCGTGGTGTCTCCTCTTGCAGAGAAGGCATCTTGGCAGCTTGAAAAGCAAACGACTTGAGGCAAATCAATTTTGCGTAAGAAGCCACGTGCTTGCGCTTGCACTTAGCTGCTGAAAAGTTCTGCGTGCGTTCCGGAGCGCACAAAATTGATGGTGTTGGCCTCGATCTGGTAAATCAACAAAAAATCACCTCCGATGTGGCACTCCCTGTGATCTGCCCAATCCCCTTTTAATGGGTGATCCAGCCATTCAGGACCAAGAGGGGCATCGTTGGCAATCAGCAGCATCATGGCCTCTTTGAGCCGCACCAAGTCAAAACGCCCGGAATGCGACAAGCGTTGCCAATCCTTCAGAAACGCTTTGGTGTCATCGGCGGCACGCGGTGGTGCCGCACGTTTACTTGCCGCTGTTTTTTTCAAGATCAGCAAACAGTTCGTCAGCACAAGCAAAGCGTGCACGACGTGCTGACATCATGTCACGCGACTCTTGCATGGCTGCAAGGGTTTCGGCGTTAGGCACCTTGAGTTCAAGCGGGAAAGCCTGCTCAACGACCACTCGGTGCAAAAACAGGCGCACCGCATCTGACACAGAAAGACCCATTGCAGTCAAGGCCTGCGTTGCTTGCTCTTTGATGTCATCGTCCACCCGGATGTGGAGCATGGAAGTGTGTGTTGGCATGGCAGTGGCTCCTGGATTTTACCCCATTATGTATCTCATTTGAGATTCAATCAAGCCTGCATGGCCATGACAGCCTTCAGCCTTCGGCCCTATCAGACTTCCTTGACACGCCGTCAACCCACTCAGCGCTGCAACAGCACCTCGTTCGTAATTTCATAACTCCGGACCTGTTTGTCGCAGGGCTTCAAGGCGCCGTCGCGCACCAAGCTGCTGACACAGGCATCGGTTTTACAGGGCCTTGCGCCCTTGCGCCATGCGCTCTTCCAGGTAGGAGCCGTAAAAGTCGGGCAAATAAGCGCCTTCCATGCGCTCGGACACTTCTTTGCCACCGGGCCCAAAAAACAGCAGCGTGGGCGTGATGGAGACTCTCCACCTCCGAGTCAGTTCATCGTGCGTGGTCAGTTTGCCCGCAAAGTCGAGCACCGGCTGGTTGTTGCGCATGTCCACCTGCACGATGGCGGTGCCTTCGCGGTGCATGGGCGAGAGGTGACTTTGCCGGGCTTGGTGGCAAAAAACACACCCGTCCAGGCTGACCATGACGACCAGGGGCTGCTTTTTTTTGAGGGCTTGAGCCAGTTCGTCGGGCAGTGATTGCGCAGCTGGCAAGGTGGCCGCTGCACCTCGGGGGGCCAACACTTGCGTCATCGCGGGCAGCGTGGCCAAAGATGCGCCGGCCCACACAACCCAGTCGCGGCGGCGCGGAGTTGAGAAGGTATTTGAGCTTCGATGGGTGGCCATGAGTTGCGAACCGTGGACAATAGAGGGTTTTGCGCTGCGTTCAAACCAACTGTACACGCAATGCACTTCTATATAAGAAATCAGTGAATTATTGGAGCCATCCGTGAATCTCGCAAACTTGCTCGAAACTTGGGGCGATTCCAATGTGCTGGTCATGGCCGGCGCTTTGGTCGGTTTTATCTTTGGTCTGGCCGCTCAGCGCACCCGTTTTTGCGCCCGAGCCGCGGTGGTGGAGTGCTGCGAAGGCCGCGCTGGCGACCGGTTCAGCGTGTGGTGGCTGGCTTTTGGCGCTTGTTTGGTTGGCGTGCAGGCGCTCGTGCTGCTGGGCTGGCTCAAACCATCTGCCTCGCGCTACATCAGTCCGTTGGGCAGCATTTCTGGGGCCGTGTTGGGCGGCCTGTTGTTTGGGGCTGGCATGATCTTGACGCGTGGCTGCGCCAGCCGTTTGCTGATTTTGTCGGCCAATGGCAATTTGCGCGCTCTGCTCTCGGGCTTGGTGTTCGCGGTCACGGTGCAAGCAAGCATCGCCGGTTGGTTGGCGCCTGCACGCCAAGCCATGAGCAATTGGTGGCCCATCGACGGGGGACCTTCGCGGGATTTATTGCACATGTCGGGCTTGGGGCCACAAGGTGGCATGGTGCTGGCTTTGCTGGCCTTGGCGGTCGGTTTGTACTTCTTCTTCAAAACCCACCCGCGCCGTTGGACCCTGGCGCTGGGGGCGATCGTGGTCGGTTTGACCATCGCCTTGGGCTGGGCCCTGACGCAGGCCATCGCTTCGCAGTCGTTTGAGGCGGTACAAATCCAGGGCTTGAGTTTCAGCAGTGCCTCGGCAGAGTTGCTGATGCGGGCCCTGTCCAGCAGCACATCGCCCACTTGGGGCTTTGATGCAGGCTTGATACCCGCCACATTTGCAGGTTCCTTGCTCGGCGCTTTGGTGGGCGGCGACTTCAAGTTCGAGGGTTTCAAAACCGAAAACAAACTGGGCCACTACCTCACGGGTGCGGTGCTCATGGGTTTTGGCGCGGTGCTGGCGGGCGGCTGCACCGTGGGTGCGGGCATGACTGGGGGTTCGATCTTCGCGCTGACTGCCTGGCTGACCCTGATCGCCATTTGGCTGGGCGCAGGGCTGTCTTGGCGCATTCACCGCAGCATGGGCTGGCAAATCTGAATTTTTTCTGAGCGCTGGCTACCGAGCGCTCACCGAGCATTAAAAAAAACGCCGCCAGTCTCAAGGACTGCGGCGTTTTTTCAATGGCGTGGCACGCAGCCACGCGCAAGTGGTATCAGGCCAAGGTATCGGCCCAGATGTTTTGAGCCCAGCTCCAAGCGTAAACACCTTCCAGTTCGTTGGCCGCGCTGGACAAGCCACCAGAGCCAGGCACAGCCAGCATGGTCTTCTTCTCGGCGTCATAGCGGTGCACGCTGGCCACATGGACCACGTCTTTGCTGCTGACATAGCTGTAGCAGGTGTTGTTGTAGATGGGCATGGGGTTGACTTCTTTGCCCATCAGCAAGGCGATGACCGCTGCCGCGCAGGTCTTGCCGTGCTGGTTGGCCATGTGGCCCGACTTGGGCATGCCCGGTGCAATCTGGATCGCGTCACCCAAAACATGTACGTTCTTGGCGGCTTTGGATTCGAAGGTGAGGAAGTCCACTTCGCACCAACGCTTGTTGGCGGTGGCCAAACCTGCGTTGACAGCGATGTCACCCGCACGCATGGAGGGAATCACGTTCAGCACGCTGGCCTTGATGTCTTCGTTGAACTCGAACTTCAAGGTATTGGTGGCCGCATCGACGTCGGTCACGTTGTGTTTGCCACGGTATTCGATGATGCCTTTGTAACGCTCAGACCAGGCCTTCTTGAACAAAGCGCCCTTGGAGGTCACGTCGTCGTTGGCGTCCAGGATGATCACTTTGCTCTTGGGCTTGGCCTTGCTGATGTACTCGGCCGCTTGGCAGGCACGCTCGTAAGGGCCGGGAGGGCAGCGGTACGGGGCCAGCGGGATGGACATGGCGAACACGCCGCCATCGGGCATGGCTTCGAGTTGCTTGCGCAGCGTGACGGTTTGTTCGCCCGCTTTCCAGGCGTGCATGACTTTGTCTTTGGCACCCGCCTTGTTCATGCCGGGCAAGGTTTCCCACATGAAATCCACTCCGGGCGAGACGATCAGGCGGTCGTAGGTCAACTCGGCGCCACCGGCCAACTTGACGATGCGCTTGTCGGCATCGATGCTGTTGACGCGGTCTTTGACGACCTTGACACCGTGGCGCTTGGTCAGATTGTCATAGGGGGTGGTGATCTCGTTGATGGTTCTGCTGCCGCCAATGACCAAGTTGGACATGGGGCAGGACATGAAGGCATCGCTGGGCTCGACCAGGGTGACCTGGATTTTGTGCTCAGACCACATGCGCAGGTATTTGGCTGCCGTGGCACCGGAGTAGCCCCCGCCAATGACCACCACTTTGGGGCCACTGCCACCCCCCACGGTGGCACAGCCCGTAACCAGTCCCATGGCACCCAAAGCGGAGCCAGTCTGCAAAAAATGACGACGTTGCATGGCAGTTCTTCCTTAATTCTTCTGGGCGGCAAAGTAGCCGGCGATGGCGGCAATCTGCTCGTCAGAATAGCCCTTGGCGAGCTGGTGCATGATGGTGGCCGCTGGAATGCGACCGGCTTTGTAATCCAGCATTTTTTGAAGGGTGACCTCTTTGGGCACGCCAGCCAAAGAAATCATGCCCGGCTGTGCACGGCCATCGGTGCCGTGGCAAGCCGCACACGATGCAGCCAAGCTGCGCACATGCAGCGGATCGACCTGGGCTTGGGCCAGGCCAGAAAAGGCGACCAAGGCGGCTGCCGTCAAAGCGTGTTGAATTTTCATGGGTTTTCCTCGTGAAAAATAGTCGGGGCGAATAACTTAACGCCCATCAGGGGCGCAAATACACAAATTTCTCGTTGGCTTGCAGCTTGGCCACTTCGGCCACACCGGAGGGCACCACTTTGGCTTCCATCAACACTTTGTCGGCCGAGATTTTGCGCGAGACCAAGGTGTTGTTGCAGACTCGAAATTCAACCCCTTGGTTGACCAGATCGCTGACACCCCCAGCAAATGATTGGCCCGCCGGATTGGTCGCGCCATCGCGTAAAAAATCAATGCCCAAGCCGTGGGTGACGACCACAATCTTGGCGGTTGGGTCGGCAGCCAGGTGGTTGCGGATGTTGCCCATGGCCCGCGATGCCTGGGGGATACCCTCACTCAGGTGGTAAACCACCTTGATCTCGGCCCAGCTCAGGGTGCAGGCCAGCAGGCCAGACATTAACAGCAGGTGTTTCTTCATTCACTTCTCTTTAAATATCGATATTAGACGGGTCAGGTAAGAAAGCGTGCCCGTGAAAACCCGGCCTCAAACTGACGGCGAGCATTCAATCGCTTTCGCTGGCGATCTGCACACACACGGAGCGACACAGCGTGACCACGCGGTCGTTGATGATGCGGTAATAAATTTGTACGCCTTCTCGACGCTTGCCCAGCACGCCCGCCTGGTACAAGGTGTTCAGGTGCTGCGACATGTTGGGCTGGGTGGTGTCGATCTCAGAGAGCAACTCGCCCACATTTTTTTCACCATTGCACAGGGCGCTGATGATGCGCAGGCGCATGGGAGCGGACATGACGCGAAACAAATCGGCGGCTTTTTCAAAAACCTCTTCCGATTCGGTCAGGACGCTGACTTCTGCTGGTGCTGTTTTGGCCATATTGTCTTTTCGTCGAATATCTCACAACCCGCACGATTGTTCTGCAAAACGCCACGGGGTCGGGCCGATGCGAAAGTGGCAGCCCGGGGCGCGGCGACCTTGAAAGCTTGGAGCTTTGGCATTGTGACCAATCTTGGCGGGGTTTCCAACCATTGATTTGTTCTTTGCTTATGCAGAAATAAAGATAAGCAGCAGGATGCGCCAAGGGCTCAGGTTTTGGGCAGCGTCACGCCGACTTGGCCTTGGTATTTACCACCCCGGTCCTTGTAACTGGTCTCACAAACGTCGTCTTTATCACTCTCGAAAAACAGCACCTGGGCGCAGCCCTCGCCAGCATAAATTTTGGCGGGCAACGGTGTGGTGTTGCTGAACTCCAGCGTCACATAACCTTCCCACTCAGGCTCGAACGGGGTCACGTTGACGATGATGCCGCAACGGGCATAGGTGCTTTTGCCCAAACAAATGGTCAGCACATTGCGCGGAATTCGAAAGTACTCCAAGGTGCGTGCCAGCGCGAAACTGTTGGGCGGGATGATGCAGACATCGCTGTGGATGTCCACAAAGCTGCGTTCGTCGAAGTTTTTGGGGTCGACCACGGTGCTGTAAATGTTGGTGAACACCTTGAATTCAGGGGCGCAGCGGATGTCGTAGCCATAACTGCTGGTGCCGTAACTGACGATTTTTTGACCTGTCGCGTCTTGGCGGATCTGGCCCGGCTCAAACGGCGAAATCATGCCGTGCTCTTGCGCCATGCGGCGGATCCATTTGTCGCTCTTGATGCTCATGGTGTGCCCTTGTTGAATCGCGCTATTTTAGGGGCTGGCCCGGGCTTGGGTGCCCGGGCTTGCCGCTTGCAAGAAGCTCAACGGCTGACGCGCCCTTGCACGCCCTGCACCAAGTAGTTCATGTTCAAGATCTGGGGGTCGCTCAGAGCCTGGCCTGCGGGCAACACCAGCCTGCCCTCGTTGTCGGTGATCGGGCCGGCAAACGGCAGCAACTTGCCAGTGCCCAGGGCTTTTTGCTTGGCCATAATCTCGTCTTGCACGGCCTTAGGTACCTTGGGGCCAAAATCGCCGACGCGGATCATGCCGTCCTTCACGCCGCCCCACACGCTGCCGGTTTTCCAGCTGCCGGCCAAAGCCGCCTTGACACGGGCGGTGTAGTAGTCACCCCACTGGTGGGTCACGGCGATGATCTGCGCATCAGGCCCGATTTTGCGCATGTCGGAGTGGTAGGCCACCGCCATCTTGCCGCGCTCTTGCGCTGCGGCCATCACCGCAGTGGACCCCGTGTGGAACGCGATCACATCCACCTCTTGGTTGAACAAGGCCATGGCCGCCTCGCGCTCTTTGGGTGGGTCAAACCAGGCGTTGAGCCACACCACTTTCAGGGTGGCCTTGGGGTTGACCGAGCGCATGCCCAAAGTGAAGGCGTTGATGCCTTGCAGCACCTCGGGGATCGGGAAACCCGCCACATAACCCGCCACATTCGTTTGGGTCATGCGGCCAGCGGCGATGCCCGCAAGGTAACGGCCCTCGTAATAACGGGCGTTCGACGCGGCCACGTTGGGGGCCGTCTTGAAGCCGGTGACCGACTCGAACAACACGTTCGGGAACTCTTTGGCCACCTTGAGCGTGGGCTCCATGTAACCAAAACTGGGTGTGAAGATGATTTGGTGGCCCTGCTGCGCCAAGTCGCGGATCACGCGCTCGGCATCAGCGCCCTCCGCCACATCGGCCACAAAGGTGGTCTTGACTTGATTACCCAAAGCCCGCTCAACCGCCTTGCGGCCCTCGTCGTGCTGACGCGTCCATCCCGCTTCGGTGATGGGCGATACATAGACAAAACCGGCCTTGATGGGCTCGGTGATTTTGGTGTGAGTTTGGGCTGGAATTTGAGCCTGAACGGCGGGAAGAAAAAAGCAAGCGGCCACGAGCGTGGCAACGAGGTTTTTATACATGGTAGTCCTCTACATGGCCCCGGTGATACACAAAACAAAGCCCGCCGAGACAGCGGGCTTCGGGGTGGGATTCTAACTGGCGCCCTTCAATGGTCAGTCATGCTCCTCAAGCCATCGTCGACCGGCTTGCGTCAGTCTGTATTTTTGCAGGCGGCTGTTGGGTTTATCGGGCACCGTCATCTCCAGTACACCCAAAGCCAAGGCTACTTGCAGGTAATGCATGCGGAAATGTTTCTCATCTTTCAGACCCAAAGCGCTCATCAATTCAATGCGACTCATCTCACCCTTGAGCAACTTCAACATGCGCACCACTTCGGGGGCGACTTCGGGGGCGACTTCGGGGGTGACTTGGGCCCCAACTTGTTCGGCTCGTGCCTGCCCCAACCTGAGCGCCTTCAAATACGCGGGGTCAAACGGAAACTCCAGCCACATGTCGTAAGGGTCGTAGCGGAGCAATGGCTTGGGCGAACCCGCCGCTTCACAAGCCGCAAAAATCCGCTCCACCCCACGGCCCCAGGCCTCGATCTCGCCCGCCCTGAAAAAAGCATTGGCAATGGCAGGGTTGTAGGGGCTGGACGAATGTGCGCCCAGCAGCGTGTCCAGCGTCCAGCCCTCGGGCAGCACAGCGGGGTTCCACATGCGCAAGCGGTTTTCGTACACCCGAATCTGCACAGGCGCGGTCACCGCATAGTCGCGGTGCACCAGCGCATTCAGTAATGCTTCGCGCAGCGCCGCACGCGGCACCGGAAAGGTCTCCACCCGCACAATGCCGTCGTAAGAAATGACCGCCTTCAGGTATTTGGTCAGCAACAAATCCAGCGTGTTCTTGACCTGGTGGAACAAATCGCCCTCCACCTCATCGTGGTGCAGCAGCTCGGTCTCAGACTCAAAAAAACCCACCTTCACAAACGCCCCGGTCACAAAGCGCTGCGGGTCGGCCGCAAACAGCAACGCCGTGGCGCGCTTGAAATACGC
>Ga0209550_10000355_pt1 | contig 41498 bp, 43 predicted proteins | sample LauGreSuBDMM15SN_2_FD_187567 | JGI IMG/M metagenome (GOLD analysis project Ga0209550, IMG submission 187567) | Freshwater lake microbial communities from Lake Michigan, USA - Su13.BD.MM15.SN (SPAdes) (version 5) | ecosystem: Environmental > Aquatic > Freshwater > Lake | place: Lake Michigan...
CCAAGGCGCGCACATCAAACGGCGCCAGCCCGGCACTGCGATGGCCCATGACATCGGTCACATAGGCCGAAGGGTCGGCCTGAATCAGGCGTTCGGGCAAGGGCTGCGGCTGGATCAAGAAGAACCAGTGCCAATAGGCGCGGGCGAAGGCCTCGGTGGTTTGCGCGTACATGGCCAAGGTGGGTGCGATGTCGAGCAGGGCCATGCGGCTGACCGCTTGCGAATGGTCCATGGCCAGCCGGTGCGCCACCCGCGCACCCCGGTCGTGGGCCAACACCGCAAAGCGCGCAAAGCCAAGCTGCTGCATCAAGCTCACTTGGTCTTGCGCCATGATGCGTTTGGCGTAAGCCGCGTGGTCAAGACCGCCTTTGGGCTTGGAAGAGTCGCCATAGCCACGCAAGTCGGCCGCCACCACCGTGAAGTGCTGCGCCAGCGTGGGGGCCACTTTGTGCCAAATGGCCAGAGTTTGCGGGTGACCGTGCAGCAAGAGCAAGCCCGGCCCCTGGCCGCCCACCATGGCCGAAATCGACATGCCGGGGCTGACCTTCAGCAGGTGGTGGGCAAAACCGGGAAACAAAGGCAAGGCAGGGTGGGTCATGGGCAGCGTTGTGTCTGATCGGCCATTATTGACCTGCCAGACCTGCGCCCCTGTGACCTTTGAGACCCTTGTTGGCCAAGGTTTGCGATGGGCGAGCGCTTAAACTCTCCGCTTTGACCTCAAGACAAGGAAGACCCCATGGGCGCGCAATGGAAAGCCAAAGGCAAAGCACAAGCAGCTGACGCCCGCGGCAAATTGTTTGGCCGCTTGGCCAAGGACATCATGATCGCCGCCCGCAATGGCCCTGACCCATCAGCCAACTCGCGCCTGCGTCTGATGGTGGAGCAGGCCCGCAAAGTGTCCATGCCCAAGGAAACGCTGGAACGCGCCATCAAGAAAGGCGCAGGCCTGCTGGGCGATGCGGTCAGCTTTGAGCGCGTGATTTACGAAGGCTTTGCGCCGCACCAAGTGCCGGTGATGATCGAGGTGCTGACCGACAACGTGAACCGCAGCGCGTCAGAGATGCGCGTGCTGTTTCGCAAGGGCCAGCAAGGCACTTCGGGCTCGGTGTCTTGGGACTTTGACCATGTGGGGTTCATCGAAGCCGAACCCGCCCAGGCCGGCGCCGACCCCGAGCTGGCCGCCATCGAAGCCGGTGCACAAGACTTTGAGCCTGCCGACGAAGACGGTGTGACGGTGTTCATCAGCGAAGCGACCGACCTGGACCTGGTCAGCCGCGCCCTGCCCGAACACGGCTTCACCGTGGTGTCAGCCAAGCTGGGCTACAAGCCCAAAAACCCGGTGGACCCCGCTAACCTGAGCGCCGAACAACTCGAAGAAGTCGAAGCCTTTTTGGGCGCGATCGACAACAACGACGACGTGCAGAACGTGTTTGTGGGGTTGGCGGGTTAAGGTTCAAAAAATCAGGCTTGATTTCATACGTAACTTGCGTACAATAGTGCCCCATGAAAGCGCTCTTTGTTGAGTTGCCAGCTTTCGAGCGCTACCGACAGGAATACCTGAGCGATGAAGCGTACCGAGGCCTGCAAAATGAATTGCTCAAGGCACCCGAGGCCGGTGATGTGATCATGGGCACGGGTGGCCTGCGCAAAATCAGGCACGGAGATCCGCAGCGAGGCAAGGGCAAACGTGGTGGGCTCAGGGTGATCTATTTTTGGTGGGAATCCCAGCGTCAATTCTGGCTTTTCACCTTGTATGACAAAAGCGACATGGATGACCTGTCACCCCAGGACCGCGCGGCGCTCAAAGTGATGTTGAAACAAGAACTGGAGTCCCGCAAATGAAACGCAATTTGTTCGCTGAACTTTCTGAGGGCTTTGATGCCTTGGCCCAACAGCGTGTTGGCAAGACCACGCTTCGCACCGTCGAAGTAGAAGCCAAACCCGCCCCTGACATCAGTGCCATGGAGCTCAAGGCCATTCGTGAAAAACTCAAGCTCTCGCGCCCCGTCTTCGCCCACTACCTGCGCACCAGCCCCAGAACACTGGAAAACTGGGAGCAAGGCCGCGCCAAGCCCAACGCTCAGGCGGCCTTGCTGATTCACTTGGTAGACCGCTACCCCGATACAGTCAAGCGGCTGGCCGCAGTTTAAGCAATGAAGTCGAAACCGGCCTGATCAAAGCATGTCGGGTCTTGCACGCGACAGATGAACTCCCCACTTGAGGGTTTTCAATGGGGGAGCTTCTGGCGTGATTCGATAGCATGGATGAATTCATCAGGAGTTCACCATGCCGTTTTTTGTTTCAGACACACTTTCCTCTTTCACGCTTTCCCCTGCTTACCGTGCCAAGAGTTTGACTTTCGTCGCGGCTTTGCTGGCCGTGTGTGCCAGCAGCAGCGCCCTGGCCCAAGCCTGGCCTCAGCGCCCCATTAAAGTCGTCATTCCTTTCCCACCCGGCGGGCCCACTGATCTGGTCATGCGCACAGCGGCCGAAAAAATCCAGATCATCCTCAAGCAACCCGTCGTGATCGAGAACCAGCCCGGGGCCGGTGGCAACATCGGTGCGGCCACCGTGGCACGTGCCGCGCCCGATGGCTACACCTTTTTGTTCGCCACCGACACCCTGCTCACCGTCAACCCGCATGTGTACAAAGCCATGCCCTTCAAGCTTGACGACTTGAAGCCCATTAGCGTGCTGTCTTCGTTCAGCCAAACCCTGGTGTGCAACCCTTCGTTGGGTGTCAAAACGGTGGCGGAGCTGATCGCCAAATCCAAAACCATGCCCTTGAGCTATGCCTCCGGCGGTGCGGGTGTGCCGGGGCACTTGTCCACCGAATTGCTGCTGAGCATGACGGGCATGCAGATGACGCACATTCCCTACAAAGGCCCGGCCCCTGCCATGCAGGACGTGCTGGCCAATCAGGTGCCTTGCGGTTTGCTGGCCGGGCCCACGGTGCTGCCGCATGTGCGCTCGGGCAAGTTGACAGCGCTGGCGGTGTCGGGCCATTTGCGCTCGCCCTCCTTGCCCGAAGTGCCCACCATGGACGAAGCCGGGGTGAAAGGCTATGAGGCCGATTTCAGCCTGATTTTGATGGCCCCCAAACAAGTGTCCGATGAGATCGTGGCCAAGTTCCGCCAAGCGGTGGTCGACGCGCTGCGCAACCCAGAAGCCACCGAACGGCTCAAGGCATCCGACCAAATCGTGATCGGCAGCACGCCCGAGCAAGCGGTCGCCAGAGTGGCCAAGGACTTTGCCAAATGGGGCGCGGTGTCGCGCAAAATCGGTTTGAGTTTGGACTAACACCAGAGCGACCCTCAAATGACAAGCTCGACCAGCGAACGGGTCGGTCTGATTTCATCGTTCTGATGGCCGGGGTGCATGAGTGAAACCCGATAATGAGCCCAACGTGTAAAGGCCGCCCATGACCGAAACTCTTCCCCCACCCCGACTCGAACACCTGTGTGACCTGGCCGTGACCATTGCAGCGCCTGTGGAAGTGGGTCAAACGCCCGCCGGTTTGCGCCGCATGATCCCCATCACCGGCGGCACCGTCACCGGCCCCCGCGTGAACGGCAAAGTGTTGGCCGGTGGGGCCGACTTTCAGCTGATCCTGGAAGGCGGCACACAAGCCCACTTGGACGCGCGCTATGTGATCGAGCTGGACGATGGCAGCCGGGTGTTTGTGCAAAACACCGCCTTGCGCGTGGCCTCGCTTGAAAATTCGCAACGCATCATGAACGACCAACCGGTCAACCCGGAAGAGATTTACTTTCGCTGCCAACCCAAGCTCGAAGCCACCGCGCCGCAATGGGCCTGGCTGAGCGAAAGCCAGTTCATCGGCGTTGGCCGCCGCGCCCCCGATGGGGTGTTTTTGAGCTTTTACCGGGTGTGCTAAAAGCGGACATCTGGCCCCAGCCAAGCCCGAGCGCTGGTGTCCAATGCGCCCACCTCAATTACCCAAATCGCCGTGGCGAATAGGGCATCGGGTCTACGCAGTGCGGCTCACCGCTCACCATTTCGGCCAGCAAGCGGCCCGCCACAGGCCCCATGGTGAAGCCCTGGTGCGCATGACCAAAATTGAACCACAGCCCTGGGTGTCGCGGTGCCGAGCCCATCACGGGCAGCATGTCCGCCGTGCAAGGGCGTGCGCCGAGCCAAGGCGGCTCGGACAAAGGCTGACCCAGGTCCAACAATCCACGCGCCAGCGCTTCGGTCTTGGCCAATTGCACCGGCGTAGGCGGGGCATCGATGGGGGCAAACTCGGCGCCGGTGGTCAGGCGCAAGCCGCGTTGCATGGGGGCCAGCACATAACCGCACTCGGCGTCGAGCATGGGTTGCCGCACTGGGACGGGCGGTGCGTAATGCTGGTGGTAACCGCGTTTGATGAACAGCGGAAAGCTGTAACCCAGCGTGCGGATCAAGCCGTCGGACCACGGCCCCAGCGCCAGCACCGCTTGCTGGGCGTGCACCGGGCCTTCGGTGGTCTGCACCAACCATTCCGCGCCCTGCGCCTGCAAGCTGGCCGCGTCGCCCTCCAGCAAACGGCCGCCACGCGCTACAAACAAGTCGGCATAGCGTTGCACCAAGGCACCCGGGTCGTTCACTGCCCACGGGTCCAGCCAGTGCACCGCGCCTGCCAAGGGTTTTTGCAAGGCCGGTTCGGCCAGCGCCAACTGGGCGGTGTTTTCTGCTTGGGAGCGCACACCAAAACGTGTGTGCAAATCTTCGGCCCTCTGCGCCGCCGCGTCGAACGCCCGGGCTGTGCGGAACACGAAGCGAAAACCTTCCCGCGACACCAAATCTTGCGCGCCCGCCGCCGCGATCAGTGGGTCATGTTCAGCCGTGGCGTGGGCGATCAGGCGGCTGTAGGCTTGGGTGGCCTGAACGTGTCGCTGGGGGTGCGAGTGGTGCAGGTAGCGCAGCAGCGCTCTGCCCATTTGCCACAGCCCTTGGGCATGCCAATGCACTTGGGCACCGCGCCCCAGGGCCATGTCCAGCAAAAAGCCCGGCTCGCGCGGGAAGGCATAAGGCTCAACCGCTTCGCGCTGGATCAGGCCGGCGTTGCCCATGGACGTTTCCCGGCCCGGTGCGCGCCGGTCCACCAGCGTCACGTCATAGCCGCGCTGCTGCAAATGCAAGGCGGTGCAGGTGCCCACCATGCCCGCGCCCAAAACAAGGATGGAAGAGTTCATAAGCACAGCATCATGCAGCAGCACCCGGGGGCTCGTCTATCCCTTGTCATTTCGGTTTCTTCTCACCCGGTCACAATTTTTAATTGTTCGCTGAAAAGTTGCAACCCCAACAATCCACCTGCGCCCTGAACGGTGGGCACACCGGCTCAGGTCTGCGCCGCCAAATACGCCACCGCCGCCGCCACACCATCGGTGCCAAAGGGGATTTTTTGCACCGTCATGGCCGCCTCGATGCCGGCCAGCGCGCCCAGGATCATGGGTTCGTTCATGTCGCCCAGATGGCCGATGCGAAACACCCGACCGGCCAAAGGCCCCAAGCCGCCCGCCATGGCGACCTGAAAGCGCTCGCGCGCCACGGTGCGCAAGGCCTCGGGGTCGATGCCCGGGGCCACCTCGATGGCGGTGACCGAGGCCGAACGTGTCTCGGGCTGGCGCGCATGAAAACGCATGGCCCCCGGCACCGCCCAGCGCTCAACCGCCGCATGCACCGCGCCCGCCAGACGTTGGTGCCGCGCCCACACATTGGGCAAGCCTTCCTCTTCGAGCAAGGCGATGGCCGTCTCCAGCCCGGCGATGTGGGCCAGCGGCGGCGTGCCGCAAAACTTGGCCGACTGGTTGTCGCTGTCGCGGCGTTGCCAGTCCCAGTAAAAGCGCGGTTCGGCGTGGCAGGCTGACCATTCCATGGCTTTGGCGTTCACGGCCACAAAGCCCAAACCGGGCGGCATCATCAAACCCTTTTGCGAACTGCCCAAGGCCACGTCCACGCCCAGCGCATCCATGTCAAACGGGCTGGCGGCCAGCGAGGCGACAACGTCTACCACATACAGCGCCGGGTGAGCCGCCGCATCGATGGCGCGGCGCACCGCTGCCAAATCGCTGGTCACGCCGCTGGCGGTGTCGGTGTGCACCACCAGCACCGCGCTGATGCGGTGGCTGGTGTCTTCGCGCAGGGCTTGCTCGATCGCGGCCACGTCAAACGGGTGGCCTTCCTGAAAAGGGGTGCGCTGCAAGGCGATGCCCATGCCCTCGATCTGGAGGGCCCACTGGTCCGAAAAATGGCCCGAACCCGCCAGCAGTAAAGTGTGCCGGAGCGAAGCCAGGTTGGCCGCCGCCGACTCCCACATGCCGTGCCCGTTGCTGGCAAACAAGAACACATCTGAGCGCGGGCTTTGCAGCAGCCGCTTCATGCCGCTTTCACATTCGGCAATCATGGCGGCCACCCGGGGGTCGGACAAATCGGTCATGGGCCGCTGCATGGCGTGCATGACCTCGTCGGGCACATGGGTCGGGCCGGGTGAGTGGACAAAGCGGATGCCGGGGATGCGGGGGGTCGACGGAGAAAAGCGGTTCATGCCGTGCCTGCTGGTCGGTGAATGGGGCCTTTCAGTTTATGTCGGCAGGTGCGCCCTGCCTGTGCCCTGGGCGATAGCTGGGTCCCGCCCGGAAAATGCAGCTTGCCCGGTATCGCCATGACCGTCGCCATCGCGCGGGATAATCCCAGGCACCCCTCAACCCGCTGGGCCTGCTCCGCCCAGCATCTTGCCCCGAGCCCGCCATGACACCTTCACACCCCCCAGTGAGCCGCGACAACTTGCAACAAGCCTTGGGCGAATTGTTTGCCCCCTGGGTACAGGCGCTGAACCTGCATGTGGAGCGTTTCGATGCCGACAGCGTGACCCTGCGCCTGCCGCAAAGCGAGCAGTTGTCGCGGGTGGGCGGCATGCTGTGCGGTCAGGCCATGATGGCGGCGGCCGACACGGCCATGGTGCTGGCGCTGATCAGCCACTTTGGGCAGTTCCGGCCCTGCAGCACGGTGCAGCTGTCCAGCAGCTTCATGAAACCCCTGTCGGGCCAGGACGCGCTGGTCACCGCCCGGGTGCTGCGAGCGGGCAAAGCCATGGCCTTTGGCGAGATCGACCTGACCGGGGCCGATGACGGCAAGAGCGTTTTCCGGGCCAGCACCACCTATGCCCTGATGTGAGCCGGGTTGTCAGCGACCCGACAGCCGGGCTTGGCTACAATGTTGCCATTCTTATTCTGAGGTCTCCCATGTCCAATCACAACGACGCACACACTTCTGACGACCCCGTGGAAAACGTGGTCAAGCACATTCCTTTGGTCATTCCGGCCGCGGGCGCCGTGCTGATTTTCCTGCTGGCTTTCATTGCCGTGGTCATGGCCTGAGGCCCCGGCCCAGTCGGGTGCCCCGCCCTGGCGGCACCCTCCAAGCCCAACCCGCAACAGCGCGCGCTTTGCGGGTTTTATTTTGTGCGCACCGGCATGATGTGCAGCGCCTCTGGCGCGATCTGAAGCTGAACCCAGCCACCAGAGACGACCTGCAAACGCTGCAACAGGCGGCTGGTCAGGTTCAGGGTGATGGTTTGGCTGGGCAAGGCTTCGGGCCTGAGCGTGCACAAACTGATTTCACCCAGCGACAGGACCTCCAGCAACTGGCAACGCAAACGGGTGTGGCCTAGCGGCGCAAGGCTGGGCGCCTCGCCATCGGCCATGACGTCCACCTGTTCTCCGTTCAGCACCCAAGTCACCGGGGTGCCGTCGTCGATCTTGTTCTTGTCGAACACCGCCAAGTCCAGACCGGTGTCTGATGACGCCGCATCGGTCCAGCGCAAGCGCCCCCAGCCAGCGTGGTCCTTGAAAAAGCGGCCCTCAAAATGGTTTTGAATGCCCACCAGTTCGGCCACCCGGGCGTTGCGCGGGCTGGCAAACACGCGGGCGGGCTCGCCGGTTTGCAGGGTCTGGCCCGCGTCCACGATCACCACGCGGTCGGCCAAGCGGCGGGCTTCTCCCAGGTCGTGCGTCACCAGCAGCATGGGCACCGACACCTTTTGGCGCAATGCGGCCAGCTCGCGGTACAGCGTCTGGCGTGTGGGTGCATCCACCGCAGAAAACGGCTCGTCCAGCAACAACACACCGGGCAAAGCTTGGGGTGTTGGGGTGTCGTCCACTGTGGGCTTGGGCATGACACGCACCAGCGCCCGCGCCAGCGCCACGCGCTGCTGCTGACCGCCAGACAGTTGCGAGGGCCTGCGCTGACTCAGCGTGGCCAACCCCAAGCGGGCCAACAAGGCCTGCACATCCGCCACCGTCCAGCCCGGCCCGGCAGCCAGCGCCACATTGGCCTGCGCCGTCATGTGCGGAAACAGCGCGTAATGCTGGAACACCAGCCCCGCCCGGCGCTGCTGCGGAGTCAGCTGCACGCCCGCTGCCGTGTCCAGCCAAGCCGGGCCTCCCACCCGAATGTGGCCTTGGACATCGGCAGGCGTCCACAGCCCGGCGATGGCGCGCAGCATGCTGGTTTTGCCACTGCCAGACGGCCCGACCAGGGCGACCAACTCGCCCGCGCCGCAGTCAAATTCAGCCTCCAGCCGAATCGGGCTGGCCGAGCGCAGTTGCACTTGCAAGCCTTGCATCAGCGCTCCTGCAGGGCGCGGCCGCGCTGGCCCACCCGGTCAAAGGCCAGCACCAACGTGAGCGCCAGCAATGACACGCCCACCAGCGCCAGCGCCATCACATGGGCCGACTGCAAATCCATGCCCTGCACCTTGTCGTACAGCGACACCGACAGGGTGCGGGTCTCGCCTTCGATGTTGCCGCCCACCATGAGCACCACGCCAAATTCACCCAGCGTGTGCGCCACGGTGAGCGCCATGCCCGCCAGCAAACCGGGCCAGGCCAAAGGCAGTTCGATGCGCCAAAACGTCTGCCAGGTCGACAGGCCCGAGACCCAAGCCGCCTCGCGCAGGCTGTGCGGCACCGCCGCAAACGCCCGCTGAATCGGTTGAACCATGAAAGGCAGGTTGACCAACACGCTCACCAGCAACAGGCCTTCGAGGGTGAACACCAAGCGAATGCCCGAAGTCGCGAGCCACGCCCCCAAGGCGCTGCCCTGGCCAAAGGCCACCAAAAAGTAAAACCCGATCACCGTGGGAGGCAACAGCAAAGGGAGCAGCAGCAAAGCTTCGACCACGGGCCGCCCGGCCCAGGCGGTCACGGCCAGCCAGCGGGCCAGCGCCAAGCCCACCGGCAGCAAAGCCAAGGTGGTGAGAGCGGCCAGGGTCAGTGAAACGTGAAGGGCAGACCAATCCATGGTGTGGGGTTTGAAGGCAGAGCTGAAAAATGAGGAGGTGGGCTGGATTATTGCGGCAAGGCGTAGCCGTGCCGCACAAACACCGCCTGGGCGGTCGGGCTGAGCAAAAACCGGTGCCAGTCTGCCGCCGCCGCACCCGCACCCTTGAGCAGCACCATGCGCTGGTGCAAGGGGGTGTGCAAGTCAGCGGACAAGGGCAAAACCTGCAAACTCTGAGCGATCTCGGGGGCTTGGGCCAGCGCCAATGCGGTGATGCCCGCCTGCGCCGCACCCGTGGCCACAAACTGGGTGGCCTGGCCGATGTTGTCCCCCAGCACTTTTTGGTGTGCAGGCAGCGGCCCGACACCTGCACGCTGCAAAGCCTCAACGGCCGCCACGCCATACGGGGCCAACGCCGGGTTGGCGATGGCGAATTTGTCGCCCGGCTTCATCGCACGCACCACCGCCGCCAAACCTTGGGCCAGCGGCAGTGCTAAATTTTTAGGCCCGATCAGCGCCAGTCGACCCGTGGCGTAGCGCTGACCCGCGTCCACCGTGCGCCCGGCTTTGGCCAATTCAGCCACCCAAACCTCGTCGGCCGAGATGAATTGCGCCACCGGCAAGCCCTGCAAGATCTGCCGCGCCAGGTTGCCGGATGCGCCCAAATTCACATCCACCTGAACGCCTGTTTGTTGCCTGTATTGGCTCGTCAAGTCAGCCAGCACAAACTTCAAGTTACTGGCGGCGGCGATTTTGATGCGAACCGGGCTTTGTGCCTGTGCCGCCCACGGGGCGAACCAAGCGGCCGCCAAGACCACCAACAGCCCGAAGCGCCTCAGGGGCTTGAAACCCGACCCCACAGCGTCCCGCATAACGTCATGCTTCTTTTGCATAGTTTTAAAGAGGTTTTCAGCCCACCTGACAGGCACAAAACAAGCAGTCTCCCTAAAATCGAGACCCGCTGGTGACACCGCCGTTACATCCACTATTCCAAGTGACGAAAGCTTTCAGTATCTCAGCCCCACAGCCGTTTTTTTAAAGCCCCTGCGCAGAGGTTTTAAAAAAACGATTTTTAAACTTGGAGCATTTCCCATGAACTCACCCGTGATGCAGGGCCTGGCCCTCAATACGCCCAATTACGTCAAGAACGCCAAGCTGATCGCCTGGGTCGCCGAAATGGCTGCCCTGTGCAAGCCCGCCAACATCTATTGGTGTGACGGTTCACAAGAAGAATACGACCGCCTGTGCGCTGAACTGGTCGCTGCGGGCACCTTCAAAAAGCTCAACCCCGCCAAACGCGCCAACTCGTTCCTGGCTTGCTCCGATCCCTCAGACGTTGCCCGCGTGGAAGACCGCACCTACATCTGCTCGGCTAAAAAAGAAGACGCAGGCCCCACCAACAACTGGATGGAACCCGCGCAAATGCGCGCCACCCTGAACCCCTTGTTTGACGGCTGCATGGCCGGTCGCACCCTGTACGTGGTGCCTTTCTCCATGGGCCCCTTGGGCTCGCACATCAGCCACATCGGCATTGAGCTGAGCGACAGCGCTTACGTGGTCGTGAACCAGAAGATCATGACCCGCATGGGCAAAGCGGTGTTCGACGTGCTGGGCACCGATGGCGACTTTGTGCCTTGCATGCACACCGTGGGCGCGCCTTTGACTGCTGGTGAAAAAGACAAAACCTCCTGGCCTTGCAACCCCAGCACCAAATACATCGTGCACTACCCCGAGACCCGCGAGATCTGGTCTTATGGTTCTGGCTACGGCGGCAACGCGCTCTTGGGCAAGAAGTGCTTTGCGCTGCGCATCGCCTCCAACATGGGCAAACAAGCTGCAAGCGGCCCCTCTGGCGACCAAGGCTGGTTGGCCGAGCACATGCTGATTTTGGGCGTAACCAATCCCGAAGGTAAAAAGTACCACGTTGCGGCCGCTTTCCCCAGCGCCTGCGGCAAGACCAACTTCTCGATGCTGGTGCCGCCTGCGGCGTTTGATGGCTGGAAAGTCACTACCGTTGGCGACGACATCGCTTGGGTCAAGCCGCACACCGACGGCAAGATGTACGCCATCAACCCCGAAGCCGGTTACTTTGGCGTGGCCCCCGGCACCAACATGAAGACCAACCCCAACTGCATGCTGAGCCTGCACAAGGACGCGATCTTCACCAATGTGGCCCTCACGGACGACGGCGACGTGTGGTGGGAAGGCATGGAAAAAGACACCGGCAAGCTGCCCGACCACCTGATCGACTGGCAAGGCAAAGACTGGACCCCCCAGATCGCCAAAGAAACCGGCGCCAAAGCCGCGCACCCCAACGCCCGCTTTACCGTGGCCGCCACCAACAACCCGGCACTCGACTCTGCTTGGGACGACGCTGCAGGCGTGTCCATCGACGCCTTCATGTTCGGCGGCCGCCGCTCGACCACCGTGCCGCTGGTCACCGAAGCACGCAGCTGGACCGAGGGCGTGTACATGGCCGCAACCATGGGGTCTGAAACCACCGCTGCGGCCTTTGGCGCGCAAGGCGTGGTGCGCCGCGACCCCTTCGCCATGCTGCCGTTTTGCGGATACAACATGAGCGACTACTTCCAGCACTGGCTGGACACCGGCGCCAAGGCCCAGGCCGCTGGCCACAAGCTGCCCGCCATGTACTGCGTGAACTGGTTCCGCAAAGGCGAAGACGGCTCTTTTGTCTGGCCCGGCTACGGCGACAACATGCGCGTGCTCAAGTGGATGATCGACCGCCTAGAAGGCAAAGCCCAAGGCGAAGAGACCATGTTCGGCATCGTGCCCACCTACAGCGAAATCAATTGGAACGGCATCGCGTTCAGCGCTGAGCAATTCAAGTCCGTCACCAGCATCGACCCCGCCGCCTGGCAAGCCGAGTTCAAACTGCACGACGAGCTCTTTGCGCAGCTGAGCTACCACCTGCCCCAGGCCTTGTTGGACACCAAAGCGGCAATGCAGTCGCGTCTGGCTTAATAACCAGGTTCTGCGCCCCTCCGGCGTCTGAGTCTCCAACCGCCCCGGCCACCACAAACCGGGGCGTTTTTTTTGGCCTGCACAATGGGTGCCATGTCTTTGTTGAATACCTCTGAATCCCGCATCCGCATCGCCTCGTGGTTGATGTGGGTGACACCGGCCTTGTGGTCGGTCAATTACGTCGTGGCACGCAGCGCCATCGGCGTGGTGGAACCCCACATGCTGGCTTTGGGGCGCTGGGCTTTGGCAGGGGTGATTCTGGCGTTTTTTGCGCGCAACGAACTTTGGCGTGAGCGGCACAGCACGCTGCGCGATGCGGGTCGTTATTTGGTGTTGGGGGCCTTGGGCATGATGATTTGTGGGGCGTGGGTTTACCAAGGCGCACAAACCACCTCGGCCATGAACATTGCGCTCATTTACGCCGCCTCACCCGTGATCATCGCCGTGGCGGCGGTGTGGTGGCTGGGAGAGCGGTTTTCGGTGCGCCAGAGCGTGGGTGTGGTGATCGCCATGGCGGGCGTGTTCCATGTGGTGGTCAAAGGCCAGTGGCTGGCCTTGGGCCAGGTGCAATGGGTTGCCGGTGATGGCTGGATCGTGTTGGCCATGGTGTCGTGGGCTGGGTACGCCTTGCTGCAAAAAAAGTGGCCTACACCGCTGGGCTCCACGGCGCGTTTGGCTGCCATTTGCATGGGCGGCCTGTTGGTGTTGCTGCCCTTTGCCGCTTGGGAATTCGCGCAAGCCGACACCCCCGCTTGGACCTCGCAGGCCACGCTGCTGGTGGTGGCAGCGGGCTTGTTGCCGGGCATTGGGGCGTATTGGGCCTACGGCTTTTGTCAAAAGGTGTTGGGCGCCAGTCGGGTCGCCGCCAGTTTGTACCTGGGGCCTTTGTATGGGGGCCTGGCCGCTTGGCTGGTGCTGGGTGAAGCCATGGGCTGGCACCACCTGATGGGCGCGGCGCTGATCTTGCCCGGCATTTATTTGGCGTCTCGCCCTTCCGCTTGAAGCGGCCAACGGAGCCTATCCCCATTCGCATGAAAAAAGGCCTCCGCAAGGAGGCCTTTGATCGTGTGGGTCACCGCAGGACCCCGGGGACAAGACTTCAGATGTAGTACATGCGGTCACGCACCAGTCGGGCGGCGCTGCGGGTCATCAGGGTTTCCTTGTCAAGGGCCAGGCCTGTGTCATCGCTGGCGCGGTCCATGGCCACTTGCAGTTCGCTCATCAATCGTGGATCGGACTGGGCCATGGACCACAAACGTTCGTCGGCGCGGCTGCGGGCCACATGGGCCGACCAGGCGTCCAGTCCGGTCATCAGGTTTTGCGCCAAGAGGCGCGTCAGGCCGCGCAGCACCAAAATGGCCAACACGGCCACGGCCCACAGCGCCAGCCAGGCAGCCACCACATGGGATTCGGCCCAGCCGTCGATCATCTGATCGACACCGACGACCAGTGCGGCCACACCTGCGGCGAGCAACAGGTTCGCCAGGGTTTTGCTGGAGGTGCTGGGGGCGGTGAGTGCCGCAGAGACAGCGGGCATAGTGCTCAGAATAGATTGGGTGGTGGTGTTCATTTTGTGTTCCCTTGGTTCGGTTTTGTTTCCTTTGGCAACCCAAAACAACAAAACCATGCTCTGAATCATAGGGTTTTTACCAATGTCGTTCAACTTTATCTTCATAATGGCATTCATTCATAATGGTGATAGTTGAAGACCTCCCATGCCCTCCTCCATCCCGTCCTCTTTTCGCACCCTCGACCTGAACTTGCTGCGGGTGTTTGACGAAGTCATGGCTGAACGAAGCCTGACCCGGGCGGCGCACAACCTGTCACTCACCCAACCAGCCGTGAGCAATGCCTTGCGCCGGTTGCGCGAGGCCTTGGGCGATGAACTGGTGCGACGCCACGGCCACGGCATGCAGCCCACACCTCGGGCGCTGGCCCTGTGGCCCAGTGTGCGCGTAGCTCTGCGCCAATTGCAGGCGGCCATCGTGCCCAGCGCTTTCGAGCCCCAGCAAGCCAACAGCACCTTTGTGCTGGCCATGGCCGACGCCACCGCTGCCGAACTCATGGGCGGGCTGGCCCGCCAGATGGAGCTGCAGGCCCCCGGCGTGTCCTTGCGCGTGCTGCCCCTGACCACGCGCGACCCGCGCAAGTTGCTGAGCGAAGACAGCGCCGACATCGCCTTGGGTTACTTTCCGGCGGTGCTGGCCGACCTGACGGCACGGGCCCAGTCGGGCGAGGCCATTCCCTTTGAACACCAGCGCCTGTATTCGGGCGAATACGTGTGCGTGATGCGCAAGGGCCACCCGTTGGCCAAACGGCCCATCAGCTTGCAGGCCTATTGCGCGGCACGGCATTTGCTGGTCAGCTTTTCCGGTCGTGCATACGGTTTTGTGGACGAAGCCCTGGCCACCATCGGGCGGCAAAGGCGCATCGTGCTCACGGTGAACCAATTTTTCACGGCCGGGCGGGTGGTGGTGAACTCCGACTTGCTCACGGTGTTGCCACGCCACTTTGTGCCCACCACCGGCATTGCCCATGAACTGGCGCTGCACGAGTTGCCCTTTGACGTGCCGCCCGTGCAAGTGCATGCCCTGTGGCACCGCAAACGGCAACAAGACAGTCCACACCAATGGCTGCGCACCCAACTGCAACAAGTGGCGCGGCAGGCTTTTTCCAACGCTGTGCCGACCCACGACACTCCAACATGAACATCCAACTCCTATCCGACCTGCACCTGGAGACCAACCCGGACTTCACGCCCAGCCCAGCCCCGGGTGCCGATGTGCTGGTGCTCGCGGGCGACATTGGCTCTTACCAAGCGGGCTCGGCCCTGGCCAGCGCAAGCGACGGCGACTTCGGTCTGGGGCGGTTCTCGCCCCTGCACGGCTGGCCCACACCCGTGCTGTTTGTGCCCGGCAACCACGAGTACGACGGGCTGGACTTTGACGCTACGCACACCCGGCTGCGCCAAACCTGCGAGCGGCTGGGCATCACCTGGCTGGAGCGCGAAGTGCTGCAACTGGGCGGCGTGCGCTTTGTGGGCACCACGCTGTGGACCGACTTTGATGCGCTGGGGCCGCTGGCCGGGCAGCCCATCCCCGACCCACTGACCGACAAAATCCCGGCGCACTTCAGCCACCCCAACAGCCAGTACACGCGCCAACTCAAGGCCCGCGACAAGGCCTTTCGCGCCGCCAACTATTACCTGCGCAAAACCCTGACCACGCGCCAAGGTGAACCGTGGCTGGCAGAGGGCCTGCGCGATCAAGCCCTGCAATGCCAGGACTGGCTGAGCGCTGCACTGAGCGTGCCTTTTGCGGGTCCGACCGTGGTGGTCACCCACTTTGCGCCCAGTCTGAGCAGCGCCGACCCACGCTATGGCCGGGTGCCAGGCACAGCGGGGTTTTGCAACGCGCTCGACCACTTGCTGCCCCACGCCCAACTTTGGCTGCACGGCCATTTGCACTGCGCGAGCGACTACACCCAAAACGGCTGCCGCGTGGTGGCCAATCCACTGGGTTATGCCCGCAAGAACGAGCAAGGGATGTTCAAGCCGCAATGTGTGCTGGAGGTTCGTGGCGCAGGCGTCAGCGCTGCCCCGACGTGACGGCACACGCCACCTTCTGATTGCATGACCTAGGTCAAGACCTCACGGCCCTGCACGGCATAAAGTGAAGGCTTGTTTGATCCGCAACAGGAGACCCTCATGAAAATCTTATTGGCCGTTGATGGCAGTGAATACACCAAAAAAATGCTGGCCTACTTGACCACGCACGACGAACTTTTCAGCACGAACAACCGTTACACCCTGCTGACGGTGAACCCCCAACTGCCGCCCCGCGCACGCGCCGCCGTGGGCAAAGAGATGGTTGACAGCTACCACCGCGACGCAGCCGAAAAAGTGCTCAGCCCGGTGACCCAGTTTTTGTTGCGTCACGGCATCGACGCCAAAACCATGGCCAAAGTGGGCCATGCGGGTGAGACCATCTCCAAGATGGCCGACAGCGGCAAATTCGATTTGGTGGTGATGGGCTCGCACGGCCACGGCACCTTGGGCAACCTGGTCATGGGCTCGGTCGCCACCCAGGTGCTGGCGCACTGCAAAGTGCCTGTGCTGTTGGTGCGCTGACGGCCGTTGGTTAGACAGGAGCGCCCATGATTGTTCTCCAAGAAATTGAGGGGCCAATTACCCGAGGCTGCCCAGGGACTCAACGCCCCCTGTCACCAAAAGAACAGCTTGGCGGATCAAAGCCGGGCAATGTGTCTTTTGAGCTAAGAAAAAATAAAGGAGACTTTAATGAAGACATCCCCTACAAGACGTAGTTTTACGGCCGGGATGGCGCTGCTGCTGGGCAGCGCCTCATCACCCATCTTTGCACAAAGTGCCACGCTGAGGGTGGTGGTGGGCTTACCACCCGGCGGCAGCGGCGACCTGATCGCCCGCATCATCGCTGAAGAATTCACCAAGGCCACCGGACAAGCCGCTGTAGTTGAAAACAAACCCGGTGCGGGCACCAACATCGCCTCAGACTTCGTCTCGCGCGCTGCGCCCGATGGCAACACCATCTTGATTTCGGGCAACACCGGCCACGGCATCAACCCTTGGCTCTATAAAAAACTCAATTGGGATCCGATCAAGGACTTCACCCCCATTACCAAAGTCTCGACCATGCCGATGGTGATCGCGGTAACCCCAAGCCGACAAATCCGCACCCTCAATGAGCTGATCACCAAGATCAAGAGCGAACCGGGAAAATGGTCTTTTGCATCGCCCGGCATCGGCACGCCGCAGCATCTGGCCGGTGTACAACTGGGCAGGACCATGGGCATGGACCTGGAGCACATTCCCTACCAGGGCGGCGCGCCAGCATTGGCCGGTGTGCTATCGGGCGATGTGCCAGTGCTCATCGGCAGCAGTCCTGTGGTGCTTCCACAGGTCCGGGCCGGTAAGCTGGTGCCGCTGAGCCTGATCTCGCGCCAGCCATCCAATCTCATTCCCGGTGTACCGGGCTTGGCCGCTGCCGGCATTCAAGACATCGACTTGGACGGCTACTGGGGCGTCTGGGGCCCGGGCAATATGCGGCCCGAGGTGGTTCGGCGCCTGTTTGATGTGATCACCAAGATCCTGGTGATGCCGCATGTGGTGGAGCGTTTTGCGCGTGATGCGATGCTGGTGGAGGTCTCCAACTCGCCGGAAGAGTTCAACGCCTTCTACCGCAAAGACCTGGCCATGTGGGGCCCGGTGGTCAAGGCCTCGGGTGCGGTCAACAATTAAAGATCTGCATTAAATGCCATGCCACAACCGATGAAGGGACGACGGGACCCCCGCGGCATGGGCGCGCTCGGCGATGTGCGCGTGCTCGACCTGTCGCGGGTGCGCTCGGGGCCGACCTGCGTTAAGCAGTTGGCCGATTTTGGTGCCGACGTCATCAAGATCGAAACCCCACTCGGCGATGGCGACGGTGCTGTGCGCGAAGGGCCAGATTTTCAGAACCTGCACCGCAACAAACGCTCGCTCACCCTCAACCTCAAGGCGCCCAAGGGCCGCGAAATTTTCCTGCACCTGGTTGCGGGCGCTGACGTGGTGGTCGAGAACTACCGCCCCGACGTCAAGCACAGGCTGGGGCTGGACTATGAGTCACTGCGGGCCGTCAACCCGCGCATCATTCTTGCCAGCATCTCAGGCTTTGGGCAGGACGGGCCCTATGCCGAGCGACCCGGCTTTGACCAGATTGCCCAGGGCATGAGCGGACTGATGTCAGTGACTGGCTTTGCCGACCAGCCGCCGCTTCGTAGCGGCGCGGCAATTGCCGACGTGACTGCCGGACTGCACGCTGCACTGGGGGTGCTCACTGCCCTTTACGAACGCGAGCACTCGGGCCAGGGGCAATGGGTGCACAGCTCGCTGCTGATGTCAGGCATTGCGCTGCTCGATTTCCAGGCCGCGCGCTATCTGATGAAGGGCGAAGTGCCGCGGCGCAGCGGCAACGACCATCCCACCAGCATGCCGACTTCGGCCTATGCCACGGCTGATGGCCACATCAACATTGGCGCCTATGGGCAACCTTTCTGGATGCGCCTGTGCGAAACCTTGGAGCGGGCCGACCTGCTGCAAGACCCGCGCTTTAGCACCGACCCGCTGCGCGTGCGCCACAGAGCCGAGCTCAACACCGAACTGGCTCGCAGCTTCAGCCAGAACAGCAGCGCACACTGGATTTCACTGCTCAACTTGAACGGCGTGCCCTGCGGCCCCATCTATGCCATGGACCAAGTGTTTGCTGACCCGCAGGTGCAGCACCTGGGCGCGGCGCAGACCTTGCAGCATCCTCAGCTCGGGCCAATTCAGGTGATCAACCAGGCCGCCACACTGACGCGCACACCGGCCCAGCTGCTCAGCGCTACGCCCGCCCTGGGCGAGCAGAGCGGCGAGGTATTGATGCAAGCGGGCTACAGCGCGGCAGAGATCGAACAATTTCGGCGCGAGGGCGTGATTTAGAGCCCCCTGTCTGCAAGGCCATCGCTCCTGCGACCGTCGCCTCGCAGCGTCCAACTCAGGCACCCGAAAGCGTGGTGGCGTTGTTAAGGGACCATCGCTGAAGTCCTTCATCACGCACAGTGCCGATATCCGGCAAATACTGGAGCACATCGGGGTGTAAACAGAGCCGTCGCGCATCACACCGGCACGCGGTCCGCCGCTGTGGGGTAGCGCCGATGCGCAAGCCGGTTGAGCCAGCCATAGACTGGGATCAAGACTGCCAAACTGCATCGGACTTATAGGTCGATCAGAGCGTCTGCTGGCAAGGGGTGGCGACGGCGGTTTTGCCAATGCTGCGAGGTAAGGGATATTGAACCGAACCGCCAAGTCATTTGATCGGCGAGAAAGAGGCCGGCTTGACCAGGCGATTCTCCTGCGCCACCAGCATGGGATAGACTTTTTTGGCAAACGTCATAAAGGCCGGATCGGCGAAAAGCCGCTCGCGACGCCTCTCTCTGTCCTCAACGCTGTCGTAGCCCCAAATATGAATCACCTGATTCAGGAAGCCCACGTCGCTGATGAAATAACCAACGAGATGACCGAGATGGCCAATCTGGATTTGAAGCGCTTCACGCTCGTACATCTCGAGAAATTCTGGTACCAAACCTGGTTTGAATGTGTAAATGCGATGGTCGAGGATCATGAAATCCGCCTTTTAGAATTCGTTATACAAAACAATCTTGCCTGCAGTTTTGCGCGACAAAAGGGTGTCCATTGCCAGCACAGCGTCCTTCATAGGAAACCGCTGGGAAATGATGGCGGGGATTTTGCCCTCCACGGCCAGCCCGAGGAGGTCCTTGTTAAGTTGCTTGATACCCTTGAGGTCACGCGTCATCCAGCCACCCAGGAAGACGCCCAATATCGAAGCGTTCTTGAGCAGGATCAGGTTTGTCTTGGCCTCTGCGATGCGGCCGCTGGTGAATCCCATGACGATGACGCGACCCATAAAGTTGAGGCAGCGCATGCACTCATCAAAAACATCACCGCCCACGACATCAAGGATCACATCGGCGCCCTTGCCATCGGTCAGCGCCTTGACCTGTTCACGCAGGGGCGGTCCCGAGGTATATGACACCACCTCGTCCGCGCCTGCCTGCCTGACGATGTCTTCTTTGTCAGCCGTTCCGATTGCGGCAATGACGCGAGCGCCGAGAACTTTGCCAAGCCGAACCGCAGCCAGACCGACGCCACCGGATGCACCGGTAACCAGCAGGTTTTCACCAGGCTGAAGCTTTGCGCGGTAGACCATTCCCAGATAAGCAGGGTTGTAAGAAAGCCGATAGGTGGCTGCTTGCTCATAACTCATCGCATCGGGCAGAACGACGATAGACGCTTCGTCCGTGATGATCTGTTCTGCAAATGCACCGTAATAATTGAGAAAAGAAACACGGTCCCCAACTTTTATCTCCGATACGCCAGAGCCCACCTCGATGACCTCGCCGGCACCGCAGGCTCCAGGGATGTAGGGCAATGGCGGCTTCAACTGATACAAGCCGCGAATCATCAGGGTATCCATGAATCCTATTGAGGAAAAATGGATACGCACCCTGACCTTGCCGGCTTCTATGGGCGGCTCAGGGATTTCTGTCCAGCTGATATTTTCAAGCGGACCGAATTCTTTGCAAACAAATGCTTTCATGGGATTCCAGCCTTGGCTTAGTGGTTGTAGAAAGGCAGTTGGCTAAACCTGATGGTGGATTTGGCGTAACCGTCGGCGACGATGTCAAACCCCCCGCAGCGAAGAAACCAGTCGATCCTGTGATTTCGGTATTGGCGCGGCCACAGACCGGAGTAGACCCTCGCGACTGACTCCTTGAATGTTCCGACCTCAGCTTTCGAGTCTTCTATGCAGCGCTGGAAAGACGGCTGCGCCTTGGCCTTCTTGAACCATTGGTCAAGTGCGCTCCCTTCAGCAGGCCCGAGTTTGTAAAGCGCCAAGGTGGACATGTACGGCAACACCGCAATGTCGCCCATGCCGAAGGCATCGCCGTTAAAAAACGCTCGAGTGCCCAGTTGAGACTCAAGCCAGCCCAGCAAATGCTTGATGTCGGCTTTCGCCTTCCCCAGCATGGACGCCGCCACTTCGCCGTCAGCGCGCTTGAATGCGATAAATTCGGTCATGCCGAAGATGATCGCTTCAAGTTGTGAGTCACAAATTGACTGAAGCAAGCGAACCCTGGCCCTGTCAACTGGTTTGCGCGGCATCAAAGCGATTTGCGGATATTGCTCCTCGAGATATTCGGTGATGATGGTCGATTCGAACAGGGAAACGTCGCCGTCGACCAGCGCAGGAACCTCTCTCAAGGGGCTGACGTCCAGAAAGTCTTTTTCAGGGGAAGCGAGGTCTGGTGTGACCCGTTTAAAAGCAATTCCCTTCTCATGGAGCACCATTTTTACTTTCTGTGCGAATGGTGACATCGCGTTGTCGTACAAGGTAATCATGTCAATTTTTCCTTATCTAACGAGGGTTTGAAGAATCACCGCAAAAGCGAGCTTCAACGGTTAGACAGTTAATGAAGGAATCACAAAACGCCATTTCTCGCACCGCAGGAGAAACCATCCGAGCGTTCCCTGAATGATTCGCTTTTTGACCAGCGACAAGTTGCTCTTGGAAAACACTGATGCAAATCGGACGGCGTTCTTGACCCACCCTTTGTCGCGAAGCTTTGTGAAAGCCAACTGGCATTTGAGAACTCTGAAGAGATGATCCACCTTGGCTCTGACACTGGACGCGTTTGCAAGCGCTCTTTGTGACAAGCTCAAATCGGGTCGTGGCAAGGCTGATTTGTTTCATTTCCGCTTAACTCTTTGGCATCGCATTCGATGGCAATGTTTTTTATAGTGCCCCTATGTTCTCGTGTCCACGACCCATTCGGCCTTCAACTTCTTGGAAAACAATTTCGTCTCAATGGCCTCCGTGCTCTCAATATGAACAGCGTCGGGCGACAGCTCGAGTTCACGCCGAACAGTCCGGGTCACGCTGTCGATAAGCGACTGATGTGATTCGTTGTTTCTGGCTGCAACGAAAATCTCGAGAAAATCCTTTGAATAAGGATCTGCCGGGTCGGCCTTTCGGATGATGATCTGAAAAGTCTTGACGCCTTCACTGCCACGCACAGCATCAATCAGATAAACCAAGTCGATCCGCGTGCCACGAATTTTGGTGGAATCTTTTTCTGCGCGCCAAATCGGCGTGCCCAGCCGCGGGATGACATTGCCGCAGGATTTGCAGGTCCCAGTCAACATCCCACCGGACACATAGTCGCCGGTCCAGTACCGCAAAATGGCCGTGCCATGCCAATTGATATGGCTCCATACGAAAACACCCGGTTGTCCCGGGGCTACCGGCTCGAGGGTGACCGGATCGAGTATCTCCGTAAAGAAGTAGGCAGGATCAAGGTGGAGCTTTGAGCCCTCGTCGCATTCGTAGAAACCGCCGGTGCGTAATTCGGTCGAACTCATGCCTTCCATCACGACGACCGACTGGCTACCCAGCTGAAAGAACAGCTCTTTTAAAAGCGAGCGGTAAGCCTCTGTGACCGGCTCCCCTCCGCAGTAAGCCACCCGAAACGTCGTGATGCCGCTTATCTGGCCCGCTTCTTTCATGGTGATCGCCAGGCGAAGCCAGTGCAACATGTATGAGGGCAGACCGACCATCACCGTGAACTGGTCTTCGGCCGCGATCAGAACCTGCCGTTCGGTCGGTGTTACTTTGCCTCCAAAAGTATTGAAGTTGGGCTGACCCTCCATCATCGGGATCATCATCGTGGCGTAGATGCCTAAGTGAGGGGCCGCGGGAAAGAGGTTCAGCCACTTGTCGTCGGCACGGGTGTGTTTGGACAAGGCATACCACCAAGCGCCCGACCGCGCGAACCTGGTTTGCAGATCAGTTTGCGTGTAACCCGTGACAATGGCCTTGCCAGTGGTACCGCCAGACATCTGAAAATGTATCGGTCGCCAGTCCAACATAAACTGCTCGTGGATTCTTTCTTCTTCTGGCCGCAACTGAAACACATCGCGGTACTGAGGAACCGCGTCCGCTTTGTATCGCGCCATCGATGCCGAGTCGATTTCCTCCGCATCCCGGTCAGTGATCTCACCGGGATAACGGGGAGACAAATTGAAATCCTGCTGGTTGACGACGATGGTTTCTTTCCGCGTCAGTGGAATCTTTCGAAAGTCTTCATAGGTTTCGATGTCCTCCACCCTGATACCCAAGTCCCGAAATTGCTTTCGGTAAAACGGGTGATACCGGCCGATTTCATTTCGCAGGTACGCCTTCAGGCGACCAAAAGAACGATCAAGCTGCTCCTGTGGACTGATGCCGTGAAACGGAATTTCGTCCTTGAGTATGTCGAGTCTGCGTGAGCTCATGGGAATTCCTCTGCTTCAGAACGTGCAGCCACCATCTTTAGCTGGACGGAACGCATCTTCACCCGACACTTCCTTCACCACGTTGTAGTAGTCCCAAGGCTCTTTGGACTGGGATGGCTGCTTGACTTCGAACAGGTACATGTTGTGAACTTTTCGGCCGTCCGAGCGGACAACGCCTTTGCCAAACAGGTTGTCGTCGCTGGGGATGCGCTTCATGGCGTCAACCACCTGGCGGCCAGCATCGGTTTTTGCGGCCTCCACGCCTTTGGCATAGTGAAGCAGCGATGAATAGACGCCGGCTTGAATCATGTCGGGGTGGATGCCCTTATTGCGCGCAGCCAGTGCTTTGGAAAATGTGCGTGTGTCGTTGTTTTTATTCCAGTAAAACGCGCCTGTGAAAAGCAGCCCCTGGGCGACGGGCAGACCGAGCGCGTGAATATCAGGAATGGTGATGAGCAGGCCCGCCATCTTTTGCCCGCCTTTGACCAAACCGAACTCGGCCGCTTGCTTGAGCGAGTTCGTGGTGTCGCCACCTGCGTTCGCGAAGCCCACGACCTGAGCCTTTGATGCCTGCGCCTGCAATAGGAAGGAGCTGAAATCAAGCGTATTGAGCGGGTGTTTGACAGCGCCAACAATCTTTCCGCCGCGCGCCTCGACGACCTTGGAGACATCAGACTGAAGCGCCTGACCAAAAGCATAGTCGGCCGTAACGAAGAACCAGTTTTTGCCGCCGCCGTCGACAACAGCCCGGCCGGTTACGTTGGCGAGCGCATATGTGTCGTAGGTCCAGTGAACAAGCGTCGGCGAGCATTGCGCGCCGGTCAGAACGGAGCTTGCGGCCCCGGAGATGATCAACGCCTTGCCGCGCTCCTTTGCAATTTGGTTAACGGCCAGGGCTACCGCAGAGTTGGGGACATCCATGATGAGGTCAACGCCATCGACCTCATACCAGCGGCGGGCAATGTTGGCACCGATGTCGGCCTTGTTCTGGTGGTCTGCAAAAACAAGCTCTACCGGCTGTCCAGCAATCTTGTAGTTCAGCTTTTCAAGCGCCATTTTTGCCGCCTCAACCGAACCGGGCCCAGATACATCGGAGTACAGGCTGGACATGTCCGTCAGAATACCAATCTTGATTTTGTTGTCACTGAATTGCGCATGGGCGGTCGTGATGCCCATTGATGCGACGAGGATTGAAAGTGCTGCGATTTTTCTTGACATGGATGTCTCCTTTTGGGTTTGATGAATGAAGCCTTTGGTACAGGCAAATGACGGGTCTGGATATCGTATGTTTGGCTTGTTAAGTTCTGGGTTGGCGTAAGCCTTGCAGGCAGTCAATACTTCTCGACAATAAAGCTAACCACCGTGGAAGACGAGACGCCGATGTTGAGCGTTTGGATGCGCTTTGCGTTCTCGATCTGGTACGATAAAACCAACCCTGTCACCTGTTTGGTCGCGTCCAGCAGCATGCGCGCGCCTGTTGCGCCGACCGGCTTTTAGATGCACGGCGGCGAATCTTTCGGGTGTCAGCAGCAGCGCGCATGCACAGTTGCTAATCTGGCTGCAGTCCATGCGCCGCGTCCCCGGCTCGATGATCGGGTTGACCTCGTCGCTGTCTGTGAAACTCAGGGGGTCGAAATTCCACTTCCGTGGTTGCGCGTTTGGATTAGATTTGGCGTATCCGTAGTTCAGCTCTGCGAAAGCATGGCCCACATGAACACTCTGAATTTGCGATGCGTCGACACCACTGCACTTCATTGCGCCGTAGGTGACTTCACGAATCATGTCGAAAATATCTTCGCCGTTGCGGGACCACACATTTGAAAAGTCGGTTTGGAAACCACCAAGAATACAGACTGGCTTATCCATCTACAACATCCTTTTTATCTGGCTCAAACGAAATTCATTTGGACGCTTGCTCAAGCGCCATAGCAGCCTGCACAATTATTCGAGCCGGGCAACAGCGATTCACCTCATCGGGACCATTAAAAATTTTGAAGGCGAGCATCTCGGTGAATATTTCCATAACGTAATGCTTCGCGGTAACGCACTGGCCTCAAAGTAATGGTGCGCAGCGAGCCGCAACGCACCATTTGGCATCGGCGCACACGACCTTGGTGCGACTCGAATCGAAGCTACAGCGGTTGAACAAAATTAGGAATCTTCTCTTTCCGAGCCAACAACTCGGAAGTTAAAGAAACCCATGTTCATTCGGCTAAGACGCTTAACTTTGTGATCAAGATTATTGTGAACTTAGCAAATCCTACAATTTTGTTGTTCTGTCTGTACATGAGTGCTAACCCTTGGATGAGTCAAGGCTAAAGCTCGATAAAACTTTAGGTCGTCAGAGATCAATGAGTCAACACATTCCGCACAACAAAATGTCGCTGCCTGATGGCAAAAAAGCCACTGATTGCCTGGCGCTCAGAGCCTTCGAAATTGTTTTTTCGGAATCTTGAATGGCCTTGAGTCGCGCCACTTTGGGTTCTGTTGCGGGCCAGCGGCTGGTTGAAGTGGATCTGGACTGCATCCTCGTCAAAACTCGTGACACGGGCGTGGTGCGTGCCAAAGCGGTGTATCTGGCGCTGGGCATCCACATGGCTGGCGAGTAGGAACTCCTGGGGCCATGGATCGCCCAAACCGAAGGGGCCAAGTTCTGGCTGCAGGTAGTCACAGAGCTCAAGAACTGGGGCGTGGCCGACATCATCATCGCCTGCGTGGATGGCTTGAAGGGCTTTCGCTGGGCGATAAAGGCTGTGTATCCGCAAACGGCTGTGCAGCTGCTTCTGGTGCACATGGTGCGCCACAGCCTGAACTATGCGAGCTGGAAGATGCGCCAAGTGGTGGCCGCAGACCTGAAGACCCTCTACCGCGCCGCAACCGCGGATGAGACCGTGCTGCGGCTGCAGAAATTCGAAGAAAAATGGGGCGCTGACTACCCGACCATTGTGAAATCGAGGTGCAACAACCGGAGGCGGATCGTGCCGCTCTTTGAATATCCGCTGGAGATTAGCCGGCGGATCCGGCCGCTGTATCAACGAGCACACCCTTCTGGTCATAACCTGAGGGAATAGCATTGCCCTTGCAATTTCAATTCATTTGAGCGACTCCTGCCCTTATATTGATGGGCTGGCTGCTTTCGCAGCACCACAAGGAGTTATAGGTCATGGCCATTGAAACCCAACAGGCCCCCGCCACAGCGGCTTCCTCGGCACTGGAAATTCGCCGCGTTGGCGTTTTTCTGGGCGCCCGCATCACCGGCATCGACCTCAGCCAGGCGCTGGACGAAACCACGGTCAAGGCCCTCAAACTGGCCCACGCCCAACATGGCGTGTTGGTCTTTCCGGATCAGGTGATTTCCTCGGAAGACCTGCGCCGCTTTGGCCGCTGTTTCGGCACCCTGAGCGTTCACCCCTTTTCCACCAGCAGCACCGATGCCCCCGAGTTGATCGTCTACGACAACAAGGAGGGCAATCCCCCCGCCCCCACAGACATCTGGCACACCGACGAAACCTTTCGGGAGGCGCCGCCCATGGGCACTGCGTTGTGCTCAAAAATCATTCCCGAACACGGCGGCAACACCGCATTTGCCAGCATGTCAGCGGTGTACGAAGGCTTGTCCGACCGCTGGCAGCGCTTTTTGACGGGTCTGGAAGCCGTACATGACTTCAAGCCTTTTCGCAGCCTTTTCCCCACCGATGCCGATGGCATCGAGAAGTTGCGACGCTTTGAAGACCGCTATCCTGCTGTGACCCATCCGGTGGTGTCGGTGCACCCCATCACGGGCAAAAAGGTCATTTTTGTTAACCCCCAGTTCACGTTGCACATCAAGGGCATGGCGGAAGACGAGAGCCGCATGATTTTGGACATGCTCTACCGCAAGACCCTGATTCATGAATACCAGTTCCGGCACTGCTGGGAACCCAACATGGTGGTGTTTTGGGACAACCGCCATGTGCAACACTCCGCCTTGCACGATTACTACCCGCAGCGTCGCCTGATGGAACGCGTGACCATCGCCGGCACCCGCCCTGTGGCTGCCGACCCGGCCGCCGACCCCTCTGACCTGCGGCGTTATCTGATGCCGCCGTTGTCGCAATTTCGCCAGGCGGGTACTGCCCAAAAGAGACAACTCGACCTTTGAGCTTGTTGGCGCATCAACGCCTTTTGTGATACATCAAGCCATCTGTAGGCCATTCAAATGAGGAGACTGCCATGATTCGTTTTCCCCGACGTGCCATTTTTGCTGCGCTGGCACTGAGTGCCTGTACCGCTGTTTTCAGCCAAACCGCCTACCCCGACAAACCCATCCGTTTGGTGGTGCCGTACCCGCCCGGCGGGTTCACGGACATTCTGGGCCGCCTGCTCTCAGCCCAACTTCAGACTCGACTCGGGCAAAACGTGATCGTGGACAACAAAGGCGGTGGCGGCAGCACCATTGGCAGTGCCATGGTGGCGCGCGCGCCTGCCGATGGCTACACCCTGCTCTTGGTCGCACCCGACTTGGCCATCAATGAAAGCCTGATGGCGTCCCGGCTGAGCTACGACGCCCGCAAAGACTTCAGCCCCGTGATCCGTGCGGCTTGGTCACCCATGGTGTTGGTCACCCACCCCTCTGTACCTGCGAAAAACGTGAGTGAGTTCCTGGCCCTGGCCAAGGCCCGCCCCGGCAAAATCAACTTCGCCTCCGGTGGCATCGGCACGGGCGCACACCTGGCACTCGAATTGTTCAAAACCCGCGCTGGCGTCGACGTGACGCACGTCCCCTACAAGGGCAACGGACCCGCCACTTCCGACCTTCTGGGCGGTCAAGTTTCGGCCATGTTTTTGCAATACGCCGTCGCCAAGCCTCATGTGGCGGGCGGCAAACTGGTCATGCTGGCAACCCCCAGCGGCAAACGCTCGCCCGCCATACCGGATGTGCCCACCATTGCTGAAAGCGGCCTGCCCGGCTTTGACGTTGAACCTTGGTTCGGCATCGTGGCGCCCGCGGGTACACCAGCGGCCATCGTCAACCGCCTGAACGCCGAGATCGGCAAAATCATGCAGCAAAACGACGTCAAGGAGCTGCTGGCCAGCTTCGGGGCGGCGCCCTCGATCTCCTCTCCGCAGGAATTTGGCAAATTCATTGACAGCGAAGTCACCCGCTGGGCTGAAGTCGTCAAAGCTTCAGGGGCCAAAGCCGAATGAGCCTGGGCGCAGGCGCCATCGACATGCACGCGCACTGGGTGCCCCCGCAGGTGGCCCATGCGCTGCGCCAGCGTCAAGGCCAGGTGCCACGCCTAGAGGTGCTGGCCGATGGGGCCGAGCGCTTGGTCATGCCAATAGGCACCCTGGGGTTCAGCGAAGCTCACACCGACCCGTCGCTGCGGCTTCAGCACATGTTGCAGCAAGGCGTGGTGAAACAAATGCTGTCATTGCCCGGTCTGTTTGGCATCGACAGTTTGCCTATTGACCAGGCAGCGCCGCTGGTGCGCGCCTTCAATGATGCTTGCGGACAGTTGTGCCGGACGCACCCCGAACGATTTTGCGGACTCGCCGCACTGCCCTTGGCTGACATGGACGCGGCCGTGGCAGAACTGCGCCGGGCTCGACTGAAGCTGGGGCTGATGGGGGCCATTTTGCCGGTGGACGCCTTTCGCAGCGAAGCCACCGCCGCACGCATCCAACCATTGTTTGAAGCAGCCGAGGCGCTGGGGGCGCACTTTTTTGTGCACCCCGGGCGCATGCCCGACAGTGGTGCCTTGCCCGATGCGCCCCCTGACCACGATCTGGCGCGCCGTGCGCTGGCTGTTCAGCACGAGGTCGGCCAGGCCATGGTGACCCTGCTGCTGTCGGACTTTTTGCAACCGTGGCGCAACATCACCGTCCAGGTGGCCAACCTGGGCGGCACTTTTTCTGCCGTGGTCGAACGCATGGACCACATGCTGGCCCTGCGCGACCCTGCACGCCCCATGCCATCGAGCCGGGCGCGTGCCGTGTGGGTGGACTGCGCCTCGCTGGGCCCACAGGCCCTGGAACAAGCCGTGGCGGTGTTCGGCGCCGACCGGGTGGTGCTGGGCACCGATTGCCCCATTTTCGATACCGACAGAACCCTCGCGGGCATCCAAAGATCTCGGCTTTCTGCGGCGGATCAAGCCCTGGTCTTGCATGGCAACGCCACCGGTTTGCTGGCGCGACTGACCTGACTGAAAAAAGGCATGCCGTCTGTGCAGGGGGTCGACCCCGGTTTTTTGCAGGTTATGCTTGTCCGATGCCTTTGAAAGACCGCCTCAAAATGCGTCACCTGCGCACCTTGGTGGCGATAGCCGAACACGGCTCCCTGGTGCGTGCCGCCAAAGCCTTGAGCATTTCGCAACCGGCCGTCACCAAAACCTTGGCCGAGCTCGAAGACATTGCAGGCCATCGACTTTTTGAACGCTCACCCAAAGGCGTCACTTTGACCGGGGCCGGACAAATTTTGGTCAGGCACACCGGATCCGGCTTGCGGGCAATCCACGATGGGCTGTCCAGCCTGTCTGCCGACGAAGAGGGCGACGCCCCAGCCCTGGTGATTGGCGCCTTGCCCAATGTGGGTGCCACGGTGCTGGCACCCGCTCTGGTGCGCTTTGCCGCCTTGGCGCCACGGGCCCGCGTGACCGTGCGAACAGGCAGCAATGCACAGCTGATTGCCGCCTTGAAACAAGGGGTTCTGGACATGGTGATCGGTCGCCTCGCAGAGCCGTCGGACATGCAGGGTTTAACCTTTGAGCACCTGTACACCGAGCCCTTGCTGCTCGTCGTTCGCCCAGGTCATGCGCTGTCCTTGCGACAAAACATCGATCCCGCCATTTTGAACGGCTACCGTTTGATCCTGCCCGATGCTGGGACGCGTGTCAGGGAAGCCGCAGACCGTTTTTTCATGGCAGTGGGCACGGGTCTGCCTTTGAAAATCATTGAAACCATCGACCTGTCTTTTGGCCGCAGTTATGTGCTGCACAGCGACGCTGTGTGGTTTGTTCCCTTGGGCGCCATAGAAAATGATTTGCGACAAGGTACGCTGGTGCGCCTGCAGATCGACACGAGCGCCACTGAGGGGCCCGTCGGTTTGACCCTTCGCGTTGACCCTCAACCGTCCGAATCGATACAAAGGGTGTCGGATGAAATACGCCAAAGCGCTTCTGAAAGGTTTGGGGCTTTGTCTATATCCCCGGTTGCCACAGCCTGACTTCAGCGGGCGTTCAGCCCATCAAAACAGGTGCTCATCACCAGATCGAGGATCTGCTCGTCGGTGTGTTGTTCGCCCATTTTCAGAAATTCCAGCACTGGATCGCAGGCCCGGGCATACAAGGTGTAGAGCACCGCAACAGCGGGCAAGGCCTTGTCGATCTGGCCTTGGGCTTGGGCTTCTTCGATCCAGCCGCCCAAAGCGTCGCTCACCTCCATCAAGCTGTCCATGTAGTCCTTGCTGGCCATCAAGGTGGCGCGTAATCTGGAGTTTTGGCTGGGCAGTGAGGGCATCAGGCCTTGCAGCTTGAGTGTCATGGTCCATCGCGTCACGGCCTTGATCTTGTCCAGCGGGGGCAAAGCCGGGTCGGTGCTCTGAATGACCTCTTGCGCCCGCCGCATGGCGGTGACCATGGCCGCGCAGGCCAGCTCTTCCTTGCTGGTGAAGTGCTTGTACAAGCTGGCCTTGGCGATGCCCACCTCGGCCGCCACCTCGTCCACCGTCATCGCATCGAAGCCTTTTTCGGACAACAAACGGTTGACCGATTGGATGATGGCTGTTTCGCGGGCGGCGAGCATCTGGACTTTGAAAGATTTTTTGGGCGCGGTCACGTGGGGGGTGTTCATGCAACGATTCTAGCCATGCAGCCTATAAAAAAACCGCATGGTAACCCTTGGATACGGCCGGGCCTTTTCAAGAACCCGGCTCGACGCCTGCCACGCCCTGGCGCACCGTCCAACGCCCTTGCAGCGCCAGCCGGGCGTCGGGCTGGGCCGGGTGCGGGGTGGTCAAAAATTGAGCGTCCAGCCGGTCGGGCCGGATGTCGATCAAGGTGTACCCCCGCTCATCCGAGCGGGCATGGCGGATGTCCGGGTTGTCGCGCTGCATGTGAGCCATGAGTTTGGGCGACATGCCCCGGGTGGACACCGAGGTGGTGACCAGTTCACTCGCCACCACGGGCGAGCGCTCGTCGCCCGGTTGCACGCGCAACTGTGCGGCCACATTGGCGTGCACATCGCCCCCCAGCATGACCACATTGCTCAGGCGCGCATCGGCCACGGTTTGCAACAGGCGCGAGCGTGCTTGCGGGTAACCGTCCCAGCCATCGTTGTAGGCGCTGCGCCCCAAGGGGGTTTGGATGCCACTGCTGGCCATCAAGGTGGACTGCGCCAGCAGCTTCCAGCGCCGCTGGCTTTGCGTCAAGCCTGAGGTCAGCCATTGCTCTTGCGCTTGACCCAGCATGCTGCGCGCCGGATCGGCCAGCGCATCGCAACCCATGACCACGCGACCGCCGCCCCGCATCAGGTCGGGGCAGGCCTGGTGGTCGCGGTGTTGGCGGCAGTCCAGCGTCCACACGTCGGCCAGCGTGCCCCAAGCCATGCGGTCGTGGATGCGCATTTGGCTGGGCTGCTGAGGGTCAGGCCCCAATCGCAGCGGCATGTGTTCAAAGTAAGCTTGGTACGCCGCCGCCCGCCGCTGCAAGAACACCGCCGGGTCGGTGAAATTGCGGTCCAGGTCGTTGGCGTAGTCGTTCACCACCTCGTGGTCGTCCCAAGTCATGAGCCAAGGGTGGGCCGCGTGGCAGGCCTGCAAGTGGGCATCGCTCTTGTAGTGCGCGTGACGGGCGCGGTACGCCTCCAGCGTCTCGGGCATACCGCTTTCGTGGGTGCGGACCTTGTATTGCTTGTTGCTGCTTTCGTAGATGTAGTCGCCCACAAACAGCACCAAGTCCAGGTCTTGCGCGGCCATGTCGCGGTGCGCGGCGAAGTGGCCTTGCTCGTAATGCTGGCAAGACGCCAGGCCCAGGCGCAGTCGGCGCACGGCCTCACCCAAAGCCGGGCTGGTGCGGGTACGGCCCACCGGGCTGACCGCGTTGCCGCTGGCAAAGCGGTACCAATAATGCCGCCCCGGCTGCAGCCCATCGGCCAGCACATGCAGGCTGTGGCCTCGACGGGCGTCGGTGCTCAAGCGCCATTGGCGCACGGGCTGTCGCAAAGCCTCGTCGGCAAACAGCTCGCACACCACGGGCGCGCCAGGCGCTTGGCGGGCTGCATCGGCTTCGTGGATGAGCAAACGCGTCCACAGCACCACACTGCGTGGCTGTGGCTGGCCACTGGCCACGCCTAAGCTGAAGGGGAAAACCTGCCAATGCGGCGGCGCGCTTTGCGCCTGCGCGCCGGGCGACAGCCACGGCGCCAATGCAGCCGCCAGCGCCATGCGGTGCAGATCACGGCGCGACCAGGACATGCAGTGGTGGGTGAGCGGGGTCATGGCGTTGGCAGATGGGGTGAAAGCACAGTCGTTGATTCGGCAGGTGGTTTGAAGGTGGTGCTTTTTTCCATGGTAACCGGGCGCATCGCTGGCGACAGGCCACGCAGGCAGGTGGCGGCACAATTCACGGCATGAGCTTTTCGCCCCGACCCCGCAAAGACCACCTGGACGCCCTGGCCGTGGGCATTTTGCTGATGTGCTGCATGTTTTGGGGCTTTCAGCAGGTGCTGGTCAAAGCCACCATGGCCGAATTGCCGCCCTTGTTCCAGTCGGCGGTGCGCGGCGTGGGGGCCACGCTGCTGCTGTGGCTGTGGTGCCAGTGGCGCGGGGTGCGCCTGTTTGATCGCGACGGCAGCCTGTGGGCCGGTTTGCTGGTCGGCTGCCTGTTTGCTGTGGAATTTGCCTTCATCTACATCGGTCTTCAGCACACCTCGGCCTCGCGGCTGACGGTGTTTTTGTACACCTCGCCCTTTTGGGTGGCAGCCTTGCTGCCTTGGTTCATCCGCACCGAGCGGCTTCGGCCCGTGCAATGGCTGGGCATGGCCTGCGCTTTTGCGGCCGTGGTCTTTGCCCTGCGCGAAGGTTTTGGCGGCGGCGGGGCCACGGGTGACCTGATGGGCCTGGCAGCCGGGGCTTTGTGGGGCCTGACCACGGTGGCCATTCGCGCAGCCAACCTCACGCGGCTGGCCGCCGAGAAACTGCTGTTTTACCAACTGGCTGTGAGCACCGTGGTCTTGTTATTGCTGTCAAACGGCATGGGCGAGCCTTGGGACGGCCACTGGAGCGGCTTTGCCATCGGCTCGGTGGCCGTGCAAACCGTGATCGGCGCATTCGCCAGTTACCTGGCCTGGATGTGGATGCTGGGCCACTACCCTGCCACCAAGATCTCGGCCTTTGTCTTCCTCACGCCGCTGTTCGCCTTGCTGTTTGGCATGCTTTGGCTGGGCGAAGCCGTGACCCTGACCCTGATCCTGTCCTTGACGCTGGTGGCGGTGGGTATCGTGCTGGTCAACCGAAAATGAAGCCCTAAAACCACCGCGCCTACAAAAGACAATTGAACCCTTCGATAGAAAGACCTCCATGACTTACCAAGCCCTGCAAATTGAAAAAGACGACGCCGGTTACCGCTGCACCCTGAAGACGCTGGATGACAGCGCCCTGCCCGAAGGCGACGTGACGCTGCAGGTGGACTTCTCCACCGTCAATTACAAAGATGGCCTGGCCATCACCGGCAAAAGCCCGGTGGTGCGCAAATTTCCGCTCACCCCCGGCATCGACCTGTCGGGCACCGTGACCGAGAGCCAGCACCCGCTGTTTAAAGCAGGTGACCAAGTGGTGCTCAATGGCTGGGGCGTGGGCGAGAGCCACAGCGGCGGTCTGGCACAAAAGGCGCGGCTCAAGGGCGACTGGCTGGTGAAACTGCCTGCTGCTTTCACCCCGCGCCAGGCCATGGCCATTGGCACCGCCGGTTACACCGCCATGCTGTGCGTGATGGCGCTGCAAAAGCACGGCGTTACACCTGACAAGGGCGACATTTTGGTCACGGGCGCAGGCGGCGGCGTGGGCAGCGTGGCGATTGCGCTGCTGGCCAAACTGGGCTATCGCGTAGTGGCCAGCACCGGCCGCCTGCAAGAAGCCGACTACCTGCGCCAGCTGGGCGCAGCCGACGTGATGGACCGGGCCGAACTGTCAGCGCCGGGCAAACCGCTGGCCAAAGAGCGCTGGGCCGGCGTGGTCGACACCGTGGGCAGTCACACCCTGGCCAACGCCTGCGCCAGCACCAAATACGGCGGCGTGGTCACCGCCTGCGGCCTGGCCCAGGGCATGGACTTTCCATCCAGTGTGGCGCCCTTCATCTTGCGCAGCGTGACGCTGGCGGGCATCGACAGCGTGATGGCCCCGCGTGCCGTGCGCGAAGCCGCTTGGGCGCGTTTGGCGCAAGACCTGGACACCACACAACTGGAACGCATGACCCGCGAAGTGGGCCTGGCCGACGCCATCGGCCTGGGCGCGGAGATTTTGGCGGGGCAGGTGCGCGGGCGGGTGGTCGTAAACGTCAACCGCTGAAGCAGCGCTGATCAAGGCGGTTGATCAGGTCAAGGTCGGCGTTGCACTCTGCATCGGTCACAGAAACCACAGCGCCCGCTGTAACCCATGCGTCTGCCCTTAGGGGTTAACGTGATGTCCCGCGGGGGAGTACCTCCTTACGATGACTTCGAATCCATCCATACCATCAGGAGACAACCCCATGAAACGCCGTCATTTGATCGCCTTGGCTGCAGCCACCACGCTCAGCACCCTGCCCCAAGCCTTTGCGCAAACTGCGGGCTTTCCCAATCGCCCGATCAAGCTGGTGGTGCCTTTTCCTGCCGGCATCTCGCCCGATGTGGTGGCCCGCTTGATTGGTGACAAGCTGAGCGCGGCCCTTGGCCAACCCGTGTTGGTCGACAACCGGCCCGGCGCTGGCGGCATGATCGGCGCCGTGGCTGCGGCCACCTCACCGGCCGATGGCTACACCCTGTTTTTCAGCGTCAAGGCCTCGCACGCCATCGCCCCCAATGTTTACCGAGACGCCAAGTTCAATCCGCCGCGTGATTTCAAGGCCGTCACCCAAATTTTGCAAGTGCCCCATGTGCTGACCGCCACGCCCAAAGCGCCCTACAACAACATGAAGGAGCTGGTGGCCTACGCCAAGGCGAACCCCGGCAAGATCGACTTTGCCTCTTTGGGTGTCGGCTCGCAGCCCCATGTGGCTTTGGAGGTGTGGTCGCAGCGCCTGGGCATCAAGCTCAACCACGTGCCCTACAAAACCAACCCCTCGCCCGATGTGATGAGCGGCCTGATCAGCCTGTCGGTCGAGGCCTCGACCACCGCCATTCCGCTGATCAAGTCAGGCAAGGTCAAGGCCCTGGGCATATCGGGTGCGCAGCGCATCCCCGGCCTGCCCGACGTGCCCACCATGACCGAGTTTGACGCCAACCTCGACGTCAACGGCGTCATCGGCAGTTCGTGGCACGGCATCTTTGCGCCCACGGGCACACCCAACGACATCATCGCCAAGCTCAACACCGAGATCGTCAAGATCGTGAAATTGCCCGAGATCCAGGCCCGCCTGATTGAGCTGGGCCTCACGCCCACGGGCACCAGCGCCGCTGCGCTCGACACCGTGGCCAACGGCGACTACGCCTTCTGGAACAAGGTGATCAACGACCTGGGCATCAAGGTCGACTGAGGACACCACATCGACATGGCTATACAGCAGCCAACATGAGCAGTCCTGCCAAAAAATCCCGGGCCACCCCAGTGGCCAGGCCCGTGAAACTGAAGGCGCCGATTGAATGTGTTGGCATGCTGGGCGTCGGCATTATGGGCTTGGCCATGGCCGTGAACCTGATGAAGGCGGGCTTTCTGGTCACAGGTTACGACCCCGACCCCAAAGCCATGAAGCGCCTGAAAGCGGCCGGGGGCACGGCCCGCAAGTCGGCAACCGACTTGGCAGCCGATGCCCAAGTCATCATCTGCTCACTGCCGGGGCCAGAGGCCTTGCGCACGGCGGCGCAACAGATCGCCGCTGTCGGACAGCGCGACTTGCTGGTGGTTGAAACCAGCACGCTCGACATTGCCGACAAAACCGCCGCCCGCGACACGCTCAAAGCCCAAGGCATCGTCATGCTCGACTGCCCTTTGTCAGGCACCGGGGCGCAAGCCGTGCACAAAGACCTCACCGTGTATGCCAGCGGCCCGAAGGCGGCGATCAAGCAACTGGCACCCGTCTTTGAAGGTTTCTCAAAAAGCACTTTTGACCTGGGCGCCTTTGGCAACGGCATGAAGATGAAGCTGATGGCCAATTTGCTGGTGGCCATCCACAACGTGTCGACTGCCGAAGCCTTGCTGCTGGGCCAGCGTTGGGGCATCCGACCGCAAGACGCCGTCAAGGTGCTCAGCGACGGTGCAGGCGGCTCACGCATGCTGCAGGTGCGTGGCCCTCTGATGCAGGACGAAGGCTGGCTCACCGCCACCATGAAAGTCGGCATCTGGCAAAAAGACATGCAGCTGATTGCTGCCGCATTGGCCGACGCCCAAGTGCCCGCGCCGCTGTTTGCCGCCACCGTGCCCATTTACAACGCCGCCATGGCCCTGGGGCACGCCGAGCACGACACGGCAGCGGTGTTTGATGTGCTGTCGAGGATGTCGTCTCAACGCGCTTGATCCATCGCCAAGCGCGCATCCTCTGCCAACAAATCAATCAAGTCCCTCGCAAACGCAGGCAGCTCGTCTAGGTTTCGCACGCAAATTTGCATGGACCGAAAGGCCCACGCATCAGACAGCGGCACCAAGCGGATGGCCATGCTGCGGGTGTGTCGGCGGGCGGCCGATTCGGGCAGCACGCCCACACCCACACCCGCTTCGATCATGCGGCAGGCCGATTCGAAGCTGCTGACCTGGATGCGCAGTTTGAGCGGCTTGTTCAGCTGCTCGCATTCGCGGTTCAAGAAGGCGTGCAAGGCGCTCGCTTCGTGCAGGCCCACATGGTCAAACTCCAGCGCGTCAATGAGTGGCATGCTGGGCAAGTCGGCCACAGGGTGCAGATGCGGCACCACCAGCACCAGGCTGTCAGACCGGTAGGGCAAGGTCTGCAGGCTTTCGGTGCGCACAGACCCGGCCACGATGCCGATATCGGTCTTGCCGTCGATGACAGCGCGCACGATTTCATTGGACAGCTTTTCCTGCAGGTCGATGTTCACATCCGGGTGCGTGGCCAGGTAGCGCTTGAGCACCTCGGGCAAGAACTCGCCCAGAGCGGTGGTGTTGGCGTAAACGCGCAAGTGGCCTTTGATGCCGCTGGCGTATTCCTGCAGGTCACCGCGCAGGTGTTCGATCTGCCCCAGCACCAGGCGCGCGCGGTGCACAAAGGCCTGGCCTGGCGGCGTGAGCGTGACGCCCTGGCTGTGGCGGTTGAGCAGCTTGGCGCCGATGCTTTCTTCGAGGTTTTTGATGCGCGTGCTGGCCGCAGGCAGCGAGATGTGCGAGGCCTCGGCCCCTTTGGTGAGGCTGTTGGCTTCGGCCACCCGCACCATCAGGCGCAGGTCAACCAGATCAAAGTGCACGGACATGGGCAGTCTATGGCTGAACGAACAAGGCTCAACGGCCGAACAAATTGGCCACATGCTGCCATGCGCGCAGCAGCAGGCCCGAGCGTTCCACTTCGGCTTGCGCCACCAGCGGGGTTTCGCCCACCGGCTTGCCCTTCGAGGTCGCCACCACTTTGCCGATCACGGCACCCTTGGCGATGGGGGCCTCAAGACCCGGCTTGAGCTCGACCGTGGTCTGCACTTGCTGGCCACGCGGCACGGTGAGCATCCACGGTGCGCCCAAAACGGCAGGGACCGTGTCGGCCTTGCCAAAGCCGACTTTGGCCGTGGCAACGACCGCCGTCGGCGAGATGGGTGTGGCTTTTTCAAACTGGCTGTAACCCCAGGCCAGCAGCTCGCGCGTCTGGTCCGCGCGCGCCTGGGCGCTGTGGGTGTTGAGGATGACCGAGATCAGGCGAATTTCGTTGCGCTTGGCAGACGTGACCAAGCAGTAGCCTGCCTCTGCAGTGTGGCCGGTTTTCAGGCCGTCCACGGTGGGGTCGGTGTACAGCAAGGCATTGCGGTTGCCTTGCTTGATGCCGTTGTATTTGAACTCGCGCTCCGCGTAGAGGGGGTAGTACTCGGCGCCGTCCTGGATGATGGCCCGCGCCAGGATGGCCAGATCGCGCGCAGACGACTTGTGCGCTGGGTCAGGCAGGCCAGTGGGGTTGACAAAGGTCGTCTTCGTCATGCCCAGGCGCTGGGCCTCGGCGTTCATCAGTTTGGCAAAGCCCGCTTCAGAGCCCGCCATGTGCTCGGCAATCGCTTTGGATGCGTCGTTGCCCGACTGCACGATGATGCCGCGCAGGATGTCGATGACGGTGGCTTGGCTGTTCAGCGGCAAATACATGCACGACTCGGCGCTGGTGCCTCGGCACCAGGCGTTTTCACTGACGCTGACCAGATCGGTGGGCTTGAGCTTGCCCGAGCGTAAGGCCTGCTCGACGATGAAGCTGGTCATCATTTTGGTGAGTGACGCGGGCGGCAGGGCTTCATCTTGATTGGCCGAGGCCAGCACCTGGCCGGAGTCGTAGTCCATCAGCAGCCAGGCCTTGGCGGGCAGCGCGGGCGCGTTGTCGGTCAACGCAACCTGAGCCGCCAGTGGTGGCCGCGTGTTGGCGGCGGCCGCAGTTTTTTTGCCGGGTGCCGCTTTTTTGCTGACCACCGCCTTTTTGGCCGCAGCGGTCTTGCTCTCCGGGTGTTTGGCTGCAAAAGAAGCCGACGTGGGCGCCAGGGTGCCTGCGGCGATGGCAAAGAAAAGGGAAAGAAGAGAGAAAGTTTTGATGTGCATGGATTTGGATGTACTGATCGCCGATTGTCGCCGATCAGACTGCACAGGCCCCACCACAGGCCCCACTCCATACCCCACTCCATACCCCACGACAAGGCCCAAACGGGCGCCTGCCAGAATTCAGAACACCCGACTTTTCAAGCGCGAGGTGCTTGGAGAATTTGGCGTGCCAGCAAGAGCACGGGCGGGTCGACCATCTTGCCGTCCACACTGAAAGCACCGCCAAGGGCCTGTGCCTGCGCAGCCAGCACGCGCTCGGCCCAAACACATTCGGCCTCGGTCGGGGCCAAGGCTTGGTGCACGCCCACCACTTGTGCGGGATGGATGCACAACTTGGCACCAAAGCCAAAGCGGCGGCTGCGCTGCGCGTCTTGCGAAAACACCTGCGCATCGGTTGTGGCGGTGGTCACGCCATCCACCGGGGAAGGCAAACCGGCGCGGCGCGAGGCCACCACCATGGCCAGCCGAATGGGGGCGAGTTCTGCTTCGTCGGGTCCGCAGCGCATGCCAAGATCGGCCTGCAGGTCGATGTGCCCCAAACCCAAACGCAGCACACCCTCTGCGCGGGACAAGGCGTCCATCTGCCCCACGCCTTCAGCACTTTCGATCAAGGGCAGCACCGGCACGCCGCAGGCCTGAAAGGCGCGCTCAATCTGCTGTGCGGTTTCAGCCTTGGGCAGCATGACCGCACCCAAGCCGGGCAAGTGGCTCAGCGCCGCCAGGTCGGCCTCGTGCCAAGGTGTGGCTGCGGGATTGACGCGCACCAAAAGGCGTGCGCGTTGGGCTTCGTCAAAACCCGGCCAGGCCGCTGCCAACGCAGCGCGTGCTTCGTCTTTGGCATCGAGCGGAACAGCGTCTTCCAGGTCCACGATCACCGCGTCGGCACCGCTGTCCAGCGCCTTGGCAAAGCGCTCGGGGCGGTTGCCCGGCACAAACAGGAAACTGCGCGCTTGCGCCAGCGGTAACAAGCTCATGCCAAGCTCATGTCAAAAGAGCGCCCACTTTGGGCCAGGCCGCAACTTGCCAAAGTGCGTCCAGGGCTTTGCGCATGGCCTCGGGTGTGGCCCCGCCACTGAAGGCGGCCAGGCGCAAGGCCTTGTCGGTGATCTCTTGGCGCGAGAGGGTGTTGCCCGGGTCGCCCTTGGGCTCGTCCACACGGCCGTGCAGCACGCGGCCGTCGGTGGTGGTCACGCTGACCTTGCCGATCCAGCGCTTGGGGTAAGCGCCGTCCACTTCCGGGTCCAGCACCATCTCCACCTTGTCGCGCAAAGCCCGGGTGGCCTCGGTCTGGAAGGCCTGTTCGAATTCGTTCAGGCCCGCGTGGCCAAACTGCGCCGCCATGGCCAACACGGTGCCCATCGAGAATTTGCTCTGGTGAACCGTGGTGGGATTCACCACCGGACCCAGCACGTCGATGGCCCCCTGGTGCACATGCGTGACGACTTTGGCCAAGTCCGATGGCGTGAGCCCATGGGTTTGCATGACGTGCAGCAGGGCGTCGGCCGCCGGGTGGGTGTGGCGGCAGCTGGCGTGGTACTTGAAAGAGGTTTCCGCCGTGGCCCAACGGGTGCCCAAGCCATCGATCAACCGGGCCGGGTCGGCATCGCTGGACATGCCAGCGGCCATGCCCTGTGGGCCTTCGAAGATGTCGGCAGCACCGGTAAAACCATCCTGCGCCAGGTAAGCCGACATCAGGCCTGCGCCGGCCGCATGTGCGGTGTGCAGGATCTTGCTGTCGGCGCCTGTGCGCAAAAACTCCCACAAACCGGCAGACTGCGTGCCGGCCGAACCCAAAGCGTGCTGCATCTGACGGGCGTTGAGTCCCAACAAATGCCCCACAGCAGCAGCAGCGGCCAGCGTGCCTGCCGTGCCGGTGGTGTGAAACACACGGTAGTGCGATCGCCCCAAAAATTCGCCCACACGGATGCCCACTTCGTAGCCCACCACCGATGCGGCCAACAACTGTTGGCCGCTGGCACCCAAGGCCTGCGCCACCGCCACCGCAGGCGAAAACACCACCGTGGCCGGATGAAACACCGAGCCGTTGTGCACATCGTCTTGCTCTGCCACATGCGAAGCCGCAGCGTTGACCATGGCCGCCATATAGGGCGAATTTTTAGAGCCGTCCACGATCACCTCGGCAGCTCCCTGCGCCGAAGCATGGGCCGATCCCATCGATCGCGCAAAGCGGTTGATGTTCTCCACAGGGCGCGAACCATGTCCACCCACCGTGGCACCAAACCAGTCGACCAACAGGTCCTCGGTCTTGCGAACCACCGGCTCGGGAATGTCTTCAAAACGCAGCTGCGCTGCAAAGGTGGCGAGTTGGGCAGAGTAAGAAGTCATGCGTTCTCCTGGAGATGAGGGGTCAAATGGACTGGGCTTGGCGCAGGGCCTGCACGGCCGCGTCGTCCAGGCCCAGCTCGCGCA
>Ga0209550_10000356_pt1 | contig 41460 bp, 32 predicted proteins | sample LauGreSuBDMM15SN_2_FD_187567 | JGI IMG/M metagenome (GOLD analysis project Ga0209550, IMG submission 187567) | Freshwater lake microbial communities from Lake Michigan, USA - Su13.BD.MM15.SN (SPAdes) (version 5) | ecosystem: Environmental > Aquatic > Freshwater > Lake | place: Lake Michigan...
TCAAAGGAGTTACTACGCCAGCAATTTCATCCTTACCCATCAATGCTTACGCTGTAAATGGGGTGGGGACTTCGGCTGCTAAAGTTTTGACTTTAACCAGAGCGTTACCAAAAGCGGTAAGTTCTGTCACAGGTTCTGCTTTGGTTTGTAATAGAACCACAGGATTTAATTATACTATTCTTGCCTCAGATGGGGCAACTAAATATCTAATCACCGCTCCTACAAATTCAGTTGTTACTTCTGTTAGTTCCCCTTCAAATGCAACAAATGTATTAACCACTTCGGATTTGAGTTTTAATGTGGTGTACACAGGTGCTGTAACGGTTTCGACAAAACAAACCCTGACGATAAAATCAATGAATGGAGCAGGAACAGCAGCAGCTAAATCGATAGCCTTGACAAAACAAGTGAGTTGTACTACTTTAGATGGGATTTCAAAAGTAACGCCAGTTGCTGAAACATTCAAAGTGGTGGCGTATCCAAATCCGTCTAGTGAAGGATTTACAATTAAATCTAGTAATGAAAAATCATTTGGCGTACAGGTTTATGATATGGCAGGACGATTAATCGAAAAACTTCAAATTAAATCAGGACCAATGCAACTGGGAGCGAATTACCCAAGCGGTACTTATATCCTAAAAGTAAGTCAGGGCAAAAACTTACAATCATTACAGCTGATTAAGAGATAAAAACAATTTATAAAAAACAACTATTTAATACAAACCCCGCTTCGTTTTTAAAACGGGGCGGGGTTTGTTTAATGGGGGTAAAATATATTTATATTACTACACTATTCTAGGTAGAAATAATTATTTTTGCAGCACTTTAAGATTAATAATTTTTTCAAAATACAAGATGGTAAAAGATTTATTCGAAAGAATTCAGAACAATAAAGGGCCATTAGGAAAATGGGCCTCACAAGCGGAAGGTTATTTTGTATTTCCAAAATTAGAAGGAGAATTAGGACCTAGAATGCAGTTTCAAGGAAAGGATATTTTGAATTGGAGTTTGAACGATTATTTAGGTCTTGCCAATCACCCAGAAGTGCGAAAAGCCGATGCGGATGCGGCCATTGAATATGGTGCTGCGTATCCGATGGGTGCAAGAATGATGAGCGGTCATACCAAATACCACGAACAATTGGAACAAGAATTGGCTGCTTTTGTAATGAAAGAATCAGCCTATTTATTGAATTTTGGGTACCAAGGAATTATGTCAACTATTGACGCTTTGGTGACGAGAAATGATGTAATTGTGTATGATGTTGATGCGCACGCTTGTATTATTGACGGGGTTCGTTTGCATAGCGGAAAGCGTTTTACTTACCGTCATAACGACGTGGAAAGCATGGAAAAAAACCTGCAACGTGCCACAAAACTAGCCGAAACTACTGGTGGAGGTATTCTTTTTATTACTGAGGGTGTTTTCGGAATGCGAGGACAACAAGGGAAGTTGAAAGAGGTTGTGGAAATGAAGAAAAAGTACAATTTCCGATTGTTGGTTGATGATGCGCATGGTTTTGGCACACTCGGAAAAACAGGGGCTGGAGCAGGTGAGGAGCAAGGGGTTCAAGACGACATTGATATTTATTTTTCGACTTTTGCAAAATCGATGGCTAATATTGGTGCATTTGTTGCTGCTGACAAAGCCATTATCGATTACTTAAAATATAACTTGCGTTCGCAAATGTTTGCCAAAGCGTTGCCGATGATTCAAACGATTGGTTCATTGAAACGATTGGAATTGTTGCGTAATTCTTCTGAAATTAAAGATAAACTTTGGGTGAATGTAAATGCCTTACAAAACGGATTAAAGGCAAAAGGATTTAATATTGGTGATACAAACACTTGCATTACACCGGTTTATTTGGAAGGAAGTGTTCCCGAAGCGATGGTTATGGTAAATGATTTACGTGAGAATTATGGAATTTTCCTGTCGATTGTGATCTATCCGGTTATTCCAAAAGGGATAATTTTGTTGCGTATGATACCAACTACTTCACACACCATTGCCGATATTGATGAAACGCTTACCGCTTTTGAAGCGATTCGCGAGAAATTAGAAAATGGTACATACAAAGAAATAGCTAGCAGAACTACGGTTGATTTAGATGCTTAATTTTTTTGTTTAATGTTTAAAGTTTTAAAATCCATTCTCGCGAATGGATTTTTTTGCTTTTATTGCAATTCTTTTCTAAACGTTTTTCTTCGGCAAATGATTTTTGGGTCGAAGTTTTTCCAAAGTAAATGAATCGCGTGATTGTCTGCTAATTCCGGTGTTCGAATGCAATTTTGAATTCCTTTTTCGGTAAATGTGGTATGGTATTCTTTGAAAATTATCGCGTGAACTCCCTTGTTTTGATACTCAGGATGTACACCAATGAGATAAAAAGTCACGTCTTTGCTATGGTTTCGAGCATTTAGTAAATGCAAAAATCCAAAAGGGAATAATTTTCCATTTGCTTTTTGTAGGGCTTTAGAAAAACTAGGCATTACAATGGCAAAAGCAACCAGATTTCCGTCTTTGTCTTCTACAAATTTGATGTATTCGGGATTGATAAAACTGATGTATTTTTTCTTGAAATACTCTTTTTGAATGTCCGAAATGGCTACAAATGAAGATAAACTAGCATAGGAAGCATTAAACAAATCGAACATTTTATCCACATACGGCATCACCTCTTTTGTCTTTTTGAAATTGAGCGCTTTGAGTTGGTAGCGTCTTTTGATTAATTCCTGGGCTTTATCAAAATATTCTAGTTTTACATTTTCGAAAGGGAATTTGTTTTCGAGATATTCTTTTTCGGTTACGTAGCCCAATTGCTCAAAATGATTCGCATAATACGGATGGTTGTACCAGGTAATCATGGTGCCAATTTCTCCGAAACCTTCGGTAAGTACGCCAACTTTATCCATATTAGAAAATCCCATTGGACCTTCTACGTGTTCTAAATTGTTTTTTCGACCCAATTCATATACTTTTTCTAATAAGGCTTTGGTCACTTCTATGTCATCAATAACGTCGAACCAACCAAAACGGACTTTCTTTTTTTGCTGGTCGTAGACTTCGCTCCAATTGATAATAGCCGCTATTCTTCCAACTATTTCATTGTTTTTATAAGCCAAATAAAATGAAGCTTCGGCATTTTCGAAAGCCGGGTTTTTGGTTTTATCAAATGATTCCAGTTCGTCGGCAATAATGGGTGGAACCCAGAATTTATTGTTTTTATATAATGAAAAGGGAAATTTAACGTAATTGGTCATTTCACTTTTTGTAAGGGCTTCTTTTATTATAATCATTGTGTGTTTTGTGCGTATAAGTTTAACCTTTTTTAGTTTTTTTTGCTCTTTTCTTGGCTTTTTTAGCAGAATTTCCAGAATCAATATTCATTCGAATTTTTTTATAATTGGAGTCATAACGCCAAGAAAATCCAATTCCTCCGTAAAGTATAGACGGGGTGTGTTTTAAACTGTTACTTATGGATGCGTCAATCTGCATGTTATTGTTAATCAAAAAGGCAACGCCTCCACGAACAATAGCATCGCTGTAAAAATCGCTTTTTATACCTTGATTTTCTATAAAACCAGACCAATGGTCATTGAATCCTTTTGTTAAAGTAAGTACATAATTATAGCTAGGATAATCAGTTCCAATACAGTCACTAATAATATTGGTAATAAAAACCCAACTTCCGTCGCCTAAATGATTTTGGGTTATTAGCATTATTTTTGGTGAAAAACTAGGTTGGTTGTAAAAAGCATAAGGATTGTCAGGAAAAGTTAGATTGGTTCCGGCAAATACAGATATAGCAGGTTTTAATTGATGCCAATTAAAAGAATGATTGGCTTTCCAACTGTATACATTTATTTTTTTTTCGTAATTTTTGAAAGGGTCATAAATCAGGTATTTAGCACCAAAAACAGTTTGTTTTAATGCTGACCTATCTGGATAGATTATGGTTGGATTGAATGTTTCATATTGGTATTGTAAGTCGGCTATCAACTCTAATCTTTCCAAAAACAACCCCCATCTTAGAGTCAAATCCAAACCATATCCATTGGCTTCCCAATTCCCAACGCTATGTTTTTCATTAATTCCATAAAATCCAGATTCTAACTGAATCACGGACTTGCCAACAGCATAAGCCGACATAGTTTCACCAGGTCTATTCGAATTGATTTGGTCGGTGTGTTGACTGTAATGAATTGTCGGAATAATAAAGAAAGCCAACACGACCAGGTTTTTGAGTTCGAACATATTATTTATGGGTTAAAAAGCAATACCGCTTTTCAAATGTACTATATTTTATTATTTATTTAAGAATGATATTTTAATTTTGAACGTTGGAATTGTTAAATTTGCGAAAAATTATTTGATTATGCAAACGGCTTCTTTTAATGGTTTTATAAGAACACTATTTTACTTTCTTGCTTTCTATTATATTATCAAATTTTTGGCAAGATTGTTTTTGCCCTTGTTGGTTAAAAAAGTTGTTGAAAAAGCGGGTGAAAATTTTCATAAACAGCAACAAGGCCAAGATCATTCTTGGAAAAAAACATCAAATGATGAGGAGGTTGTATATAATACCTCTAATGCCAAGAAACCCCATGAAACCAAAAAAGTAGGGGATTATGTGGATTACGAAGAAATAGATTAAATTTACCCAAACTATAACCCAACACCCTTTTAATGAAGCAACTTCAAAAGTTATACCCTCACGCCCTAGTTTTAATTGGTTTTATACTCGTTTCCCTTATTTATTTTTACCCTGTTTTGCAAGGAAAACAAATCTTCCAATCCGATATTGTACAATATACTGGAATGGCGAAGGAGCAAAACGATTTTAGAGCAACCGAACATCAGGAGCCCTATTGGACAAATTCCGCCTTTGGCGGAATGCCAACGTATCAATTAGGGGCTAAATATCCTAACGATTATATTGGAATGATTGATGACGCGATTCGCTTTTTGCCGCGTCCTGCCGATTATTTGTTTTTGTATTTCCTTGGTTTTTATGGTTTGCTTTTAGTTTTAAAAATAGATCATCTCAAAGCATTTTTTGGGGCTTTGGCTTTCGGATTTTCGACTTATTTGATCATTATTTTAGGTGTAGGACATAATGCTAAAGCCCATGCAATTGGCTATATGCCACTGGTTATTGCCGGTTTTATATTGGTTTTCCAAAAGAAATATACTTGGGGAGGCTTGCTGACGATGTTTGCCGTAGCATTGGAAATCAATGCGAACCACTTTCAAATGACCTATTATTTGTTGATTTTCCTATTATTGCTTTCAGGGTATTTTATATATCAGGCTTTAAAAGAAAAGGAATACAAATCGCTTTTAACCTCATCTGGAGTTTTGGCAATAGCCGGAATTTTTGCTATCGGAACCAATGCCACGAACTTGTTGGCGACAGCTGAATATTCAGATTTTAGCACTCGAGGGAAAAGTGAATTGGCTTTTAATGCTGATGGTACCAAAAACAGTAGCAACAGTGCTTTGTCTCGGGATTACATTACAGAATACAGTTATGGTATCGCTGAAAGTTTTAATCTAATTGCTCCAAGACTTTTTGGCGGTTCGAATAGTGAAGCACTCGGAAAAGACAGCAAGATGTATGATTTTATGGTGGGTCAAGGAGTTCCTGAACCACAAGCTGTCGATTTTATTTCGGCAATGCCAACCTATTGGGGAGATCAGCCTATTGTGGCTGCGCCAGCCTATATTGGCATTGTGGTTTTCTTTTTGGGAATTTTAGCTTTGTTTGCAGATAAGCGTAAAATTAAATACGTTTTTCTTTGCGGAGCTATTGTAGCATTAGTACTTTCTTGGGGTAAAAATTTCTCCATATTGACGGACTTCTTTATTGATACTATTCCAATGTACAACAAGTTTCGGGCTGTTTCTTCGATACAAGTTATTTTGGAGTTATGCTTTCCTGTTTTGGCTATTATGGGTTTGCAATCCTTTTTTAAATTGGAAAAAGAAGCTCAGTTCAAAGCCTTGTGGCAATCAGCCGCTGTTGGTTTTGGATTAATTTTGACTCTATTTTTGTGTAAAAGTATGTTCCGTTTTACAGGTGGCAATGATAGTTATTATAGAGAAAGTTATGGCCCCGGTTTTGTTGATGCACTCCAAGCGGATCGAATGAGTTTGTATAGTGCCGATTTATTGCGTTCCGGTTTTTTTATTGTTTTGGTAGCAGTTATTTTAGGGCTATTTATAAAAAATAGATTGGCTCAAAATACAGCGATAATTATGGTGGGATTGTTAATGGTATTTGATTTATTTTTCGTGGATCACAAATATGTTTCAGTCAAAGATTTTGTGAGCAGAAGTGAAGTAGAGGTTCCTTTTCAGGAAACCCCTGCAGATGAACAAATTTTGCAGGATACCACTCACTATCGAGTTTTTGAAGTTGAAGGAAATTTGTCAAGCGCTAGAGCTTCTTTTTTCCATAAATCCATTGGGGGTTACAGCGCTGTGAAACCCAGACGAATGCAGCAATTATTTGATTACCAAATTACTAAAAACAACATGGAAATTCTTAATATGTTGAATGTTAAATATATTATTCAAACAGATACTATAGGTAATCCTATACCCGCTAAAAATCCTAATGCTAATGGAAATGCTTGGTTTGTGAAAAATATAAAATTTGTACGAACGCCCGATGATGAAATGAAGGGCTTGGATAAATTAGACACCAAGAATGTGGCGATAATAAATCAAAATGAATTTGATGTTCAAAATATAACTTTCGCCAAAGATAGTTTGGCAACTATAAATTTAGTTTTATATAAACCCAATCACTTAAAATATATTTCAAGTAATAGCAATGATGGATTAGCTATTTTCTCTGAAATGTATTATAAAAAGGGTTGGAATGCATACTTAGATGGTAAAAGCGTGAATCATATTCGAGTAGACTATGTCTTAAGAGCGTTACAAATTCCATCCGGAAAACATACCGTAGAATTCAAGTTTGAGCCTCAAGTAATTAAAACCGGAGGCACGATTACGCTAATTAGCTCATTGGGGATGTTTTTATTATTAGTCGGTGGGATATATTTTGAAAGAAAAAAAAGTTTAAACCTTAAACTTTAAACTTGAAACCAAAAAAACTGCTCATCATAACTTATTATTGGCCTCCAGCCGGAGGACCAGGAGTGCAGCGATGGTTGAAATTCGTAAAATATTTGCCAGATTTTGGTTTTCAGCCGATAGTTTATATTCCAGAAAACCCTACATATCCCATTGTTGATGAAGCCTTGATAAAAGAAGTTTCGGATAAGGCAATTATTCTCAAGCATAAAATCTTTGAACCATACCAATTGGGCTCTTTTTTTTCGAAGAATAAAACTAAAAAAATTAGTTCGGGCATTATTCCAAATCAGAAGAACCAATCCTTTTTAGATAAAGTATTTCTTTGGATTCGGGGCAATTTATTTATTCCTGATGCTCGTGTTTTTTGGGTAAAACCTTCGGTTTCATTTTTAGAAAAATATATTTCAGAAAATGAAATTGACACCATTATCACCTCGGGTCCACCGCACAGTTTACACCTTATAGGATTGGAATTAAAACAAAAACTAGAAGTGAAATGGTTTGCTGATTTTAGGGATCCTTGGACTACCATTGGCTATCATAAATCGTTACGATTGTCGAATTATGCTGCCCAAAAGCACAAAGCATTGGAACGACAAGTGCTTAATTCAGCCGACACAATTATAGTAACCAGCAATACCACAAAAACCGAGTTTCAAGCCATTACAACTAAGCCAATTGCATTGATTACCAATGGTTATGATACGGAAAATGTAGTGAAACAAGCATTGGATGTAAAATTTTCTTTGGCACACATTGGTTCTTTTCTTTCTGAAAGAAATCCCAAAATATTGTGGGAATGTTTAGTTGAACTATTAGATGAAATCCCTGATTTTAAATCCCATTTGGAAATAAAATTAATTGGAGCGGTCAGTCAGGAAGTATTAGAAACTATTACTCAGTTTAAACTAAATTTGTATTTAAATAATATAGGTTATATTTCTCATTACGATTCGATTGCGCATCAATTTAAATCACAGGTATTATTGCTTATTGAAATCAATTCAGAAGACACTAAAAGCATTATTCCAGGGAAATTATTTGAATATATGGTTTCGGGTAGACCAATTATCGCCATTGGTCCCAATGGTTCTGACTTTGCCGAAATTATTACCAATACGAATACAGGTGTGTTTTTTGACTATTCCGAAAAGATAAAACTAAAAAGTGTACTTTTGGGCTTTTACAATCAGTTTTTAGAAGGAAAACTACAATCAAACGCTGTGGGTTTACAGCAATATTCCAGAAAGAGTTTGACTGGGAAATTGGTTGAATTGATTCAAACTCCAGACTCCGAACTCTAATATCCTAAATAAAATAATGGGAATAGTATTAAATCAATCGTTCAAAAATACCATAATAACATACATCGGTTTTGCGATTGGAGGTATCAATACCATTTATTTGTATCCAGTTTTTCTCGGGGCAACTTTTTATGGTTTAACAAATTATATAACATCTAGTGCAAATGTAATTATGCCATTGTTTGCTATTGGAATGCAAAACACCCTAGTGAAATTCTACTCCCAATATGAAACGGATGTGGAACGATCCCGTTTTTTATCTTTTACCGTTATGTTCCCCTTGCTCTTAATAATTCCATTATTATTGATAGGTTTTTTTTTTTATGACGAGATTTTATTCTTCCTTTCAAAAAAGAACGCAATCGTAAAAAATTATATTTGGCTAATTCCGTTCATTGCTTTATGTATGGCTTATTTCGAAATTTTTTATGCTTGGTTGCGAGTTCATATGCATTCTGTTTTTGGAAATTTCATCAAAGAGGTAGGTTTGCGTTTGTTTTCGTTATTTCTATTAATAGGAGTTTATTACCATTGGCTTACCGTGGAAGGTTTTGTGTATGCTACAGCAGGATTGTATTTCCTGGCCTTGTTGATAACGATGTTATATGCATTTAGTATTCAGAAACCCCATTTTCAGTTTACAATACCCATAAATACTAAAGCTATTTTAACCTATACTTTTTATATTATTTTATCAGGAAGTGTTGCTAATTTACTATTGGATGGTGATAAAATGATATTGAATCAATATATGAATATCGAGAATATTGCCTTTTATTCGGTGGCTACTTATATTGCTCTAGTTATTTCTGTTCCCAGTCGGGCAATGCATCAAATTGTGTATCCCATTACAGCCAAATTGATGCACGAAAACAAGCACGATGAAATGAATGTTTTATACAAAAAAACATCCATTAATTTGCAAATGGTGGGTGGGTATGTAATGCTGGGTATTTTTGTGAATATCAATAAGCTTTATGAAATGGTTCCGCCGGAATATGCTGGAGGAATTTTGGTTGTTTTTATGATAGGTCTTTCTAAATATTTTGATTTGATTTTGGGGAATAATAACGCTATTATTTTCAATACAAAATATTACCGAACAGTGTTATTTTTGGGGGTGTTCTTGGTCATTTTAACTGTAGGGTTAAATATGATTTTTATTCCGATTTTTGGTATTATCGGTTCGGCATTCGCTACTTTATTGTCAATTACATTATATAGTTTGGCCAAACTGCTTTTTGTTGTAAAAAAATTAAATCTGTATCCTTTTACCAATCAAACCTTGTATTCAATAGTACTTACACTAGTTTTATTTCTTTTATTTTATTACTGGGAGTTTCCGTTTAATCCTATTATTTCGATTGTGTTAAAATTGATAGTATTGACCATTGCCTATGTTTATCTGAATTATAGATTTGTAATTTCTATTGAAATCAACCAAGTTATTGACAATGTCTTGAAAAAAATGAAGGTTATCAAGTAATAATCTTAATACAAAACAGGATATTTTGATGGATTTACCTCGTTCATCATAGCATATGCCTTTTCGAAAATGTCTTCGATAGAGGGTTTTGAAAAATAATCACCATCAGAACCATAAGCCGGCCTGTGAGCTTTTGCTGTTAATGTTTGTGGCTTACTGTCGAGATGATTATAGCCATCCTGATTTTCTATAATTTGTTGTAAAATATAAGCCGATGCTCCACCGGGAACATCTTCGTCGATTACTAAAAGCCGATTGGTTTTGGCAATACTTTTAACAATGTCATGGTTTATATCAAAAGGGAGCAAGGATTGGATATCGATTATTTCGCAATCAATACCAATTTCCAATAACTCTTTTGCCGCTTCTTCCACTAAACGTAGGGTGGAGCCATAAGAAACTAGAGTAATATCGTTTCCTTCTTTTAGAGTCTCTACCACGCCAATTGGTGTTTTGAATTCTCCAAAATTCAAAGGCATTTTTTCTTTCAATCGATACCCATTCAGACACTCTATAACAAGGGCGGGTTCGTCACATTCCAACAAAGTATTGTAAAAACCAGCTGCTTTTGTCATATCTCTAGGTACCAAAATATGGATGCCTCTTAAAGCATTTATTATCATTCCCATAGGTGATCCGGAATGCCAAATACCTTCTAATCGGTGCCCACGCGTTCTAATGATTAGCGGTGCTTTTTGCTTTCCTACCGTTCTATACTGTAAGGTCGCCAAATCGTCGCTTAAAATTTGAATCGCGTACAATAGATAATCCAAATATTGGATTTCTGCAATTGGACGTAAACCTCTTAGCGCCATTCCTATCCCTTGTCCGATAATGGTAGCTTCCCTAATTCCCGCATCAGCAACTCGTAGCTCGCCATATTTTTCCTGTAACCCTTCGAGTCCTTGGTTTACATCTCCTATATTCCCGGCATCTTCACCAAAAATTAAAACTTCAGGATATTTTGTAAGTATAGCATCAAAGTTATTTCGCAAAATTATTCGTCCGTCGGTATCTTTTTTTGCATTTGAGCTATATTCAGGTAGTATTTTTTTTACGGAAAGTACATTGGAACTCGATTCAGAAAACAAATTACTATTGAATATTTGTTGTGATTTAAAGGTATAGTTTGTTATCCAATCCGACAATTCGGCTTTGCCATTTTCGTTGATTACTAATCGCAAAATTTTACGTGCAGTAACTAAAATTTCTTTCCTTAAAGGTGTCTTTATGCTTCTTAAATCGGATATGTATTTTAGTATTATATCTTTACTCTTACTGGAAGGTGCCATTTTTTCCAATAAGTTTAAAAATTCCTTTTGTTCTTCTATAACAGGTTCTATAAAGGCATTCCAAGCTGCTTTTTTTCCTTCTAAAACTTCTTTTCTTGTTTGGGTATCAATAATTTCAATTTCTTCTGGAGAAGCAACATTAATTGCAATCATCCACAATTTCATTTGGCGTAAGCAGTCAAAATCTTTTTCCCAAGCAAGTCTTGCAGCGGTTTTATAGCGCTCATGTGAACCTGAACTTGAATGTCCTAATGGCTGGGTTAATTGTTCTACATGAATTAATACTGGAATGTGTTTTTCTCGAGCTAAATCGGCAGCTTTTTCATATGTAGCTATTAAATCGGCATAATCCCAACCTTTAACTTTTACTATTTCGAAACCATTAGTATTGTCCTCTCTTTGATACCCTTTTAAAATTTCAGAAATACTTTCTTTTGTAGTTTGATGTTTTGCATGTACTGAAATTCCATATTCATCATCCCAAACACTCAATATTAATGGTACTTGTAGTACTCCCGCAGCATTTATAGTTTCGAAAAAAACACCTTCAGAAGTACTTGCATTGCCAATGGTACCCCATGCAATTTCATTTCCATTGTTGGAAAAATTCGACTTATTAGGGATTTCTTGTACTTGTCTGTATATTTTTGAGGCTTGGGCGATACCTAGTAATCGTGGCATTTGAGCAGCCGTTGGTGAAATATCTGCGCTAGAATTTTTTTGTTTGGTCAAATTCTTCCAGGTTCCATCTTCATTCAAACTATGAGTTGTAAAATGTCCACCCATTTGTCTCCCTGCAGACATGGGATCATGTGTGATGTCGTTATGGCCATATAATCCAGCGAAAAATTGTTGTATTGACAACTCGCCAATAGCCATCATGAAAGTTTGATCGCGATAATAACCAGAACGGAAATCACCATTTTTAAAAAATTTTGCCATCGCTAATTGAGGCACTTCTTTTCCGTCACCAAAAATCCCAAATTTTGCTTTTCCAGTTAATACTTCTTTACGTCCTAGAAGACTACATTCTCGACTTTTTATCGCTATTTTGTAGTCGTTCAATACTTCAGTTTTGAAATCCTCAAATGTCAATGCAGTATTGGTTTTTTCTTTTATCATTTTTTTAAAAGTATAACTTTAGGTAACAAATTTACTTAAAAACTTATTGTTTTCATAATTCATTGAAGAAATGCCCTTTAATTTTTGGCGATCAAATTTTATTTAATAATCCATTTTTTTACATTATATTAATTAAAATTACTTTTTTTGAAATAATAGTTTAGTGAAATAGGCTTTTTTAGTATAATTAAAACCATTTCCGCGTGAAAAGTTCAAGTAATTTTTTTGGATTAAAAGTGATAATGAATCGTATTTTTTCTGGATATTTTTTCTGTGAAATTTCCCATCCCTTCATGGAATAAACAGGTAAAAATAATTCAAAATAATCGGAAACTAAGTTGATTCGAATACCACTATCATATACAAATCTATCTTTTTGGAATTTGTTTTTCATCAACCCCACATCACCATAAATAGCAACCCAATTCCAAAGGGAATAACTGCTGTTAAACGTCGAAATCCATTGGTTTGCATATGGTGTTTCTAGTTTTGATTTGAAACCACCTTCAGACAAAATAAATTGTTGGCTAAAAAACCCGGAGTTTTCGGATCTTCCAAAATAGTTGTAATCAAAAAGATAATCTGTAGGTCGGTCCAGCGCAAAACTAAAAAAATTAGAGTTGGTTTTATTGTATACGAATCCCCCTAAGTATAATCTTAGATCTAATTGGTGATTGTTTTCAAGTAGTTTTCTGTACTCCATTTCAGCAGAAACTTTCCCAAATTTAGTAGCCAGTTGTACGTCAGTTACAAAATTCACATACTTTACAACGTCTGTTTTCGTATTATAATATTTTACATTAAAAACGGAATAGTTTTCAGCTGCATTATCTAAAATAATAGCACTTTTTTCCCGATTTACCATTACTTCTCGTATCACAATTAATTGTTTTCTATTATCCCTATAATTTTCTTGCCGAATATTTAATTGTATCATGGGGTTAATTTTTAAATAAGAAGCATCAGGCGCATAATGAAAATAGGTTCCACTAGCTGAATATCGTATGTTATATAAATTACTATCTCTATAATTTTGATTTACAGCAAATAAAGCAATCCCAGTTATAGACTTTGATTTTCTAGAATAAGCTGGGTTTACATCGAAGATAAATGGTTTGTCTAAAATAGTCTTATTGTGTAGTCTAATTCCAGGAGATAAACCATCGTAAAAATTATAATTTAATGTGGGTATATATAAAATTTGATTGTAATAAGGGTCTTCTAAATCTTTCATAAAAACAAACTTCAAAGGTCTGTTATTCGGGAAAAAACCTTCTAGTTTTTTCCAGTTATTCCTTAAATTATATTCAGGAACTTCATTATCATAGTTTAGAACAAGTTTGTCAACTCCTTTTCTTTCAAATTTAAAGATACTATCTGGAATTTTGGTGTCCAACCATTCTTTAAATATAACCTCTCCTTTTTTAAATCCATAGACAGATACCGGCACCTGCACGCGAGTTTTGTTTTTTAAGGAAAAATGAATACTGTCTTTTGTTTTTAAAACATTTGCAAATTTGTAATCTATTATGTTACGGGAGTCAATAATAGTCTTGAAAAACCAACTAATATTCTTTTTTGTGTTGGATTTCAATAAATTCTCAAAATCAGTTCTGTTAACTTGCTTTTCCTTATTTTGATTATAGAATTCAGAAATGCTTTTGTTTACCGAATTGTCATCAAGATAATTCGATAAAAATTTTAAACTTAATCCAGCACGGTATTTTCCGGAAATTTGTTCGTTAAATTTTATTAAATTGTTTTTAGAAGTCCCAAGCGGTTGGTCTAAATTTTTTCGAGCCATTAACATATAAAAATAACTGTATTGCTCATTAAATCCCAATTTGGTAAGGTTGTAACTTTTTAACAATTTTAATCCAGAAAGGCGCCCTAACATCCTACTGTCTGAATGATATTTTTCTATATAGTTCATCATCATATATATTTGAATTCCATCATAAATCCAATTGTCTTTTCGGGGATCTAATTTTAAACTGTTTTTGAGATAATTATTCAAATAGGTTTTTAGGAATTTAATTTCAAAAATAAATTCCTCCGAAAATGCACTAATAAATGAAGGTAATTGGTTTAACCCGTAAAAAGGATTCCGCTCATAATCGTCTTCAGAAACTGTTATTTTTTCATATGGATACTTCCCAATAAAATCGTTAGCAAAACTAGCGACTCGATCTACTATTATTGCTTTTTGATTATTGTCTATCTTCCTACTTTTTAAACTCGTAAGGACTTCTATGTTCTTGTTTTTATAACTATAAAAACTCAATTTTGGTTCTATAAAAAGACTAAAATCGATTCTGTTTTTCCCGATTAATTTATATATGCAAAAGCTTTCTGTTTGAGATTTTTTAAATGTATTTAAATCAGATGTTACGTATAGGTTTTTAGGAATCTTCATTTCAATATCAATATCAGTAACCCCATTGGCAATATCATCTAGATTGTTATTGTTGTAAGTGGCAAAAGCATGGTTTTCATAACGAGAAGGAGTGAGAACCCAATTTTTTAAGTTCATGCGTTCATTAACCCCGTATCCATATTTGGTGAATTTATTACTAGGCACTTTTATGATATAGGAAAGCTCCAATGTAATTTTTTGATTTGGCAATAACTTCTCCTTCAAATCAACTACAATTAAATCGGGATTTCTATCGGTTCTGTTCCAAACAAAAGGTAATTTCCCAGTGTCTGTGATAGCTAAAACAGCTGTACTTCCTAGTTCTTCTTTTTTGGCTAAATGAAATCCTCTGTAAAACTCATCAGAAAATCTTCTAGCAAGAGGTGTCGATTTTGAGTAATAGGCATTATTCCAGTCATTCAAAACAAGAGAGGTTAATGTGTCTTGTGACTGATTAAAAAAAACAAGTTCTTGTTGAATAGCCAACGTTTTTTTTACCGTATTTAGTTCTACTACAAGACGAGAATTGTTTTGGCTGTACTGCTTTAACGAAGTAAATAAAACAAGTAGGAAAACTATATTTTTATATAATGAGTTCAATAGTTTATAGATGGTTTATTTGTCAAATGCTACTCTATAAATATAGTAAAAAATTGTCTAAAAATTAGGGGTTAGGTCGTATTTTTTGTAGAATTTATCCAATACATCAACCACTTCATCTTCGGTATCAACAATTTTATATAAATCTAAATCTTCTAAATGTACAGTTTGTTCTTTTTCTACCAATACGGTTCGTATCCAATCGATTAATCCCGACCAAAAAGCAGTCCCAACCAATATTATTGGAAATTTTCCAATTTTTTTTGTCTGTATTAAAGTCAATGCTTCAAACAATTCATCCATAGTTCCAAAGCCTCCAGGCATCACTACAAATCCTTGTGAATATTTGACAAACATTACTTTTCTGACAAAGAAATAATCGAAATTTAAATTTTTATCGCCATCAATATAAGGGTTAAAATGCTGTTCAAAAGGCAATGTGATATTCAGCCCTACCGAAGTTCCTCCGCCAAGTTGTGCACCTTTATTACTCGCTTCCATGATTCCAGGTCCCCCGCCAGTAATGACACCATATCCTGCTTTACTTATTTTGTAAGCAATTTTTTCTGCCAATAAATAATATTTGTCTTCTGGTTTTGTCCGTGCTGATCCAAATATAGAAACACAAGGACCAATCCGTGCCATATTTTCATAGCCGTTTACAAACTCGGACATAATCTTGAAAATTGCCCAACTGTCGTTCGTCCGTATCTCGTTCCAGGTCTTTCTTTTCAGTTTATCCTGTATTACTTTATCTTCGTCATTGTCAAAATCTTGTAATTTCATTTTTTGTATTTTTTCTAAGATAACTCTTTTTTCAAAAATTGCGCTGTGTAGCTTTTTTTATTTTTGGCGACATCTTCCGGAGTTCCTTTGGCAACAACTTCTCCGCCGCCTTTTCCGCCTTCTGGGCCAATGTCAATTATATAATCGGCAAGTTTGATTACGTCCATATTGTGTTCAATAATCAAAATGGTGTTGCCTTTATCCACCAGTTTATTGATCACTTCCATCAACACCCGAATGTCTTCAAAATGCAAACCTGTTGTAGGTTCGTCTAAGATATAAAAAGTATTTCCAGTATCTTTTTTAGATAATTCTCCCGCTAGTTTAATTCGTTGCGCTTCGCCACCAGAAAGGGTTGTGCTTTGTTGACCTAAAGTAATATAACCCAAACCAACATCCTGTATGGTTTTTACTTTTCGGTAAATCTTCGGAATCATTTCGAAGAAAGGAACGGCCTCATCTACCGTCATATTCAATACATCCGAAATAGATTTTCCTTTGTAGCGAATTTCCAAGGTTTCTCTGTTAAAACGCTTGCCTTGGCAGGTTTCACATTCTACATAAACATCCGGCAAGAAGTTCATTTCAATGGTTCTCACACCCGAACCTTCGCAGGTTTCGCAACGCCCGCCTTTTACGTTAAAGCTAAAACGTCCCGCTTTGTAACCCCGAATCATACTTTCGGAAGTCATCGTAAACAGGTTTCTGATTTCGGTAAAAACTTCGGTATAGGTTGCAGGATTTGAGCGTGGTGTTCGCCCAATTGGACTTTGGTCAATATCAATTACTTTGTCGATATATTCTAAACCTTCGATTTTTTTGTAGGGTTTAGGTTTTTTGACACCGTTAAAATAATACGCGTTCAAAATAGGATAAAGGGTTTCATTTATCAATGTCGATTTTCCGCTTCCCGAAACTCCTGTCACGCAAATCATTTTGCCTAAAGGCAATTCTATCGATACATTTTTAAGGTTGTTTCCGTTCGCTCCGGTCAGTTTTAGGAAATTCCCATTGCCTTCCCGACGTTTTTTGGGAACCTCAATTTCCATTTCTCCGTTCAAATACGAAGCTGTCAAAGTGTGGTTTTTCAAAATTTCAGCAGGGGTTCCCTTGCTGATGATTTCGCCACCGTGTTTTCCCGCTTTTGGACCAATATCAATCACGTAATCGGCACGTAGAATCATATCTTTATCATGTTCGACCACAATAACCGAGTTGCCTATGTCACGTAATTGTTCCAAGGAATGAATCAATTTGTCATTGTCTCTTTGGTGTAAACCAATGCTCGGTTCATCCAGAATATATAATACACCCACCAACTGCGATCCAATTTGTGTCGCCAATCGAATGCGTTGTGCTTCGCCACCAGAAAGTGATTTTGAGTTTCGGCTTAAAGCCAGATAATCTAAGCCGACGTTCATTAAGAAAGCCAATCGATCTTTGATTTCTTTGATAACTTCCGTGGCAATTGTCTTTTGTTTATCGGATAAATGAGTGTTCAATTCCAAAAACCAAGCCGTAACATCCGAAATATCCATGTCGCATAATTCGGTGATATTCTTCTCGTTGATTTTGAAAAATAAAGCTTCTTTTTTTAAACGAGAACCTCCGCAAACCGGACAATTTACTTCGTCCATAAATTCCTTTGCCCAACGTCGTATGGTGGTTGAACCACTTTCGTCGTGCTGGTTTTTGATGAAATGTGAAATCCCTTCAAACTCAATTTTGTATTCTTTAGTCACACCCAAAACTTTTGATTCGACCGAGAATTTTTCCTTGCCACCATTCAAAATCATTTCCATCGCTTCTTCGGAAATCGTAGAAATGGAGTCGGTCAATTTGAAACCGTATTTTTCGCCAATGATTTCCAGTTGCTTGAACATCCAACTGCTTTTGTATTCGCCCAAAGGCGCAAAACCACCTTTGTTTATAGACAATTTCGGATTGGGAATAATCTTTTTGATGTTGATTTCATTCACCGTTCCCAAACCTTTGCAATGCTCACAAGCTCCTTTTGGCGAGTTGAACGAGAATAAATTGGGTTCCGGATTTTGATAGGAAATTCCGGTTGTTGGACACATTAAATTCCGACTAAAGAATCGAATTGCGTTGGAGTCTTGGTCTAAAATCATCAGCGCATTTTCGCCGTGGTACATCGCTGTTTTGATACTTTCGGTCAGGCGTTTTTCATTGTCGGGCGTGTCCTCGATGACCATTCTGTCGATCACGATTTCGATGTCGTGGGTTTTGTAACGATCGAGTTTCATTCCAGCGGTGATGTCTTTGATGTCGCCGTTAATGCGAACTTTCAAAAATCCATGTTTGGCAATTTGCTGGAATAATTCGGCATAATGTCCTTTCCGAGCACGAATAATGGGCGCCAAAATATTGATGCGTTTTCCAGCGAAATCTTGAGTAATTAACTCCTTAATTTGTTCATCATCATAAGAAACCATTTTTTCGCCAGTATTGTAACTATAGGCATCCGCGGCGCGGGCAAAAAGTAAACGCAGGAAGTCATAAATCTCGGTAATCGTTCCAACGGTAGAGCGTGGGCTCTTGCTGGTAGTTTTTTGTTCGATGGCAATAACTGGCGAAAGTCCATTAATTTTATCCACATCGGGACGTTCTAAACCACCCAAAAACTGTCTGGCATATGCCGAAAAAGTTTCTACATAACGGCGTTGTCCTTCAGCATAAATGGTGTCGAAAGCCAAGGATGATTTACCGGAACCCGAAAGTCCCGTGATCACCACCAGTTTTTCCCGAGGAATTCGGACGTCTATGTTTTTCAGATTGTGTACTCGCGCACCCAATACTTCAATGTTGTTATCGTTTTCTTGCATAAATTTTGTCAATTCCGAATTGTCGGAAGTGTAATTAGGTCTGGTTTTGCTTTTACAATTTCTCTTTCAAATACTTCCCGGTAATTGATTTTTTCTTTTTTATGATTTCCTCTGGAGTTCCTTCGGCGAGTAACTGTCCGCCGTTTTCACCACCTTCTGGACCTAAATCAATTATCCAGTCGGCACATTTTATGAGGTCCAAATTGTGTTCAATCACCAATATCGAATGCCCTTTGTCGATTAAAGTCTCAAACGAAGCCAATAGTTTCTTGATGTCGTGAAAATGCAATCCCGTTGTGGGTTCGTCAAAAACAAAAAGGGCTTTTTCCTTGGTAGCACCTTTAACCAAGAACGAAGCCAGTTTGATACGTTGTGCCTCGCCACCAGAAAGGGTGGAAGAGGATTGTCCCAATTGTACATAGCCCAAACCGACATCTTGCAAGGGTTGGATTTTTTGGGTGATTTTATTTTGTTTATTGGCAGCAAAAAATGCAATCGCATCATCAATAGTCATGGTCAAAATGTCATGAATGTTCTTGCCTACGAAAGCGACTTCCAAAACTCCTTTCTTGAATCGCTTGCTATTGCAGGTTTCGCAATGCAACTGCACATCGGCCATGAAAACCATTTCGACATTAATGGTGCCTTCGCCTTTACAGGTTTCGCAACGACCACCATCTACGTTAAACGAGAAATGTTTGGCTTGATAACCGCGTATTTTTGATAGCTTTTCTTTGGCAAACAATTCCCGAATATCGTCATAGGCTTTGATATAGGTTACAGGATTCGAACGGGAACTTCGACCAATCGGGTTTTGATCTACGTATTCTATGTGTTGAATCTTGTGGTAATAGCCACGCATTTCGGAAAATTGTCCCGCTTTTTCACCAACGCCATCCAGCTTTTTCTGCATTGCTGGAAACAGGATTTTCTTAATCAACGTACTTTTTCCGCTTCCAGAAACACCAGTGATTACCGTCAAACATTCCAAGGGAAATTTGACATCTATATTTTGTAAATTGTTTTCTCTTGCTCCCAGAATTTCAATGTAATTGTTCCATTTTCTGCGGATTCGAGGCGTTTTAATTTCGAGTTCTCCGTTGAGGTATTTTGCCGTCAAGGAAGTCGATTTTAAAATTTCATTGAAAGTTCCCTGAGCGACTAATTCACCACCAAAAGTCCCTGCTTCAGGACCAATATCAATAATCATATCGGCAGCTTTCATAATATCCTCGTCGTGCTCTACAACGATAACAGTGTTGCCTAGATCACGTAAAGATTGCAATACTTTGATTAATCTTTCCGTGTCTTTTGGGTGTAAACCAATGCTCGGCTCGTCAAGGATGTACATCGAACCTACTAAACTGCTTCCCAGTGAAGTCGCCAAGTTAATGCGTTGCGATTCGCCGCCGGAAAGGGTCGCCGAGTTTCTGTTTAAAGTCAAATAATCCAATCCCACTTCGGTCAAAAATGACAATCGGTTGTTGATTTCCAATAACAGTCGTTTGGCAATTTGTTTTTCATAGACATCTAAATCAATGTTTTGAAAAAAAGTAACCAAATGTTTGATTGGTAAATCGACCAAATCCGACACAGTTTTCGAATTGATTTTAACGTAAGAAGCTTCAATTCGGAGACGTTTTCCTTTGCAGGAATGGCATTTGGTTTTGCCGCGATAACGAGAAAGCATTACCCGATTTTGAATTTTATAATTCTTGTCTTCCAATTCCTTAAAGAACGCATTCAAGCCTTGAAAATAGCTATTTCCTGTCCAAACCAACTCCTTTTGCGTTTCCGAAAGTTCAAAATACGGTTTGTGAATAGGGAAGTCAAACTTGAAAGCGTTATTCACCAATTCGTCCCGAAACCAGCCCATACTTTCGCCACGCCAAGGGTAAATGGCATTTTCAAAAACGGACAGAGAAGCATTGGGAATTACCAATTCTTCATCGATTCCTATCATATTCCCGTAACCTTCGCAAATGGGACATGCCCCATAAGGATTGTTGAAACTAAACAAATGAACGTTTGGTTCCGAAAAAGTAATACTGTCCAATTCGAAATTATTACTGTATGAAAAACGTTTCTGCGTATTCAATTCTTGTAAATGGCAAATTCCTTTTCCTTCATAAAAAGCAGTCTGAACCGCATCCGAAAGACGATTGTAAAACTCCTCTTCGTCTTTGACCACGATTCGGTCAATAATCAGAAGAACGTCTTTGTTGTCTAATGTATGTCCATCGATTGCATCTAAACGAATGGTTTCGTTATTGACCAATATTCTGGAGAATCCTTGATTGAGCAAGGCTTTTAATTTGTCTTCCAAAGCTCTACCGTGTTCCAAATGAATTGGTGCGAGGAGCAACCATTTGCTGTCGATTCCAATTTTTTTTACGTCAGCAATAACATCCGAAACGGTATTTTTTTTCACTTCTTGTCCTGAAATTGGCGAAAAAGTTCTGCCAACTCGAGCGAATAATAGTTTAATGTAATCGTAAATTTCGGTGGACGTTCCCAAGGTGGAACGTGCATTGGTCGTATTTACTTTTTGCTCAATAGCGATTGCTGGTGCAATGCCTTTGATATATTCCACTTTTGGTTTGTCTAGTCTTCCAAGGAATTGACGCGCATAGGACGATAAACTTTCCACATATCGGCGTTGCCCTTCGGCGTATAAAGTATCGAAAGCTAAGCTTGATTTTCCGGAACCCGAAAGTCCGGTAATCACCACTAATTTATTTCTAGGAATCGCGACATCCACATTTTTTAGATTGTGAACTTGCGCTCCTTTGATGATGATATTCTTCTTTGGATCTAATTTAGAAAGGTCAATTTGCATTTGAAAACCGAATTTTCACAAAAGTAATCAATTTTAAAATGAGAATTGGTATTGAGGGAATCCCAAATTTATAGTTTTAGATCTATTTTTGCAATAAATTAAAGTATACTATTTTTGGTTCCGATTTAATCGATTTATAGGCTAAAAATTCTGTATTTTTCAAATTATTTTCTCGTTCAGTATAACTTTTATTGTTTTTTATTTGTTTATTAAGATAAAATATAGTTAAATTTGAAAACTTAATCATAACATTAAAACATTAGCCTATATCATAGAACTACTTTTTAGAGAAAATCCTCCAAATTTTATTAAATAACTAAAAGGTATTATTATGGCTAATGTACAACTTCCTGATTCTTTATTGGTATACAATTATGTCGAAGGCGATGAAAACGCTTTGACGATTTTGATCAATAGACACCAATCAAAAATTTTTGGTTTTATATATTCAAAAATCTCAGACAGAGACATTTCGAATGATATTTTTCAAGACACTTTTATTAAAGTTATTAAAACTTTAAAATCAAAAGCCTATATCGAAGAAGGTAAATTTTTGCCTTGGGTGATGCGAATTGCTCATAATCTTATTATTGACCACTTTCGAAAAAACAAAAAAATGCCAATGTTCAGGGAAACGGAGGAATTTTCTATTTTTTCTATTATGTCGGATGATTCTCCTACAATCGAAAACAAAATCATTAGGGAACAAGTTGAAATAGACCTTAGAAAACTAATCGAAGAACTTCCTGCCGATCAAAAAGAAGTTTTGGTAATGCGAATGTATCAAGATATGAGTTTCAAAGAAATATCTGAAATTACTGGGGTTAGCATCAATACTGCCTTGGGTAGAATGCGTTATGCTTTGATGAATATGAGAAAAGTGATCGATAAACATCAAATTATTTTAACGAATTAATACTATATTGAAAAGTATTGCGTTGTAATAAAAAACAAAATTATTTATTACAATATGGCAAAAATCTATTCTAAAAAAAAATTAGTTATTCCCACAATGAAACCTAGAAAAGAAATTGTTTCTTTTTTATTAAATTACTCCAAAGCGTTAAGCATAATAAAAGGTAATAAAATGAGTTTCGAAATTATAGCTAATTAGGAAAACGTCCCGATAATCATCGGGACGTTTTTTTATGGTATTTTTCCAAAATAGATTTCCTTCCAACTGTTTTAGTGATGCTATCTTTCTCTAAATCCCATGCACGAGCTGGTGAATATTCCCTACCATACCAAATCATTTGCAAGTGTAAATCATTCCATATTTCCTTTGGAAAAATGCGTTTGGCATCTTTTTCAGTTTGCGCTACACTTTTTCCATTGGACAAATTCCATCGGTACATCAATCGATGAATGTGCGTATCAACAGGAAAAGCAGATACTCCAAAAGCCTGTGACATCAGCACACTAGCAGTTTTATGTCCCACAGCTGGAAGTTCTTCCAGGCTTTCAAAACTTTGGGGAACTTTGCCTCCATGTTTGTCAATTAAGATATGTGACAAACCGTGAATTCCTTTTGATTTCATTGGCGATAAACCACAAGGACGAATAATGGCTCTTATTTCCTCGACTGACATTTTGATCATTTCATAAGGATTGTCTGCTTTGGCAAACAATAAAGGAGTAATTTGGTTGACCCGAACATCTGTGCATTGTGCCGAAAGTAAAACGGCAATAAGTAATGTATAGGGATCTTTGTGGTTTAAAGGAATTGGAATCTCAGGATACAATTCTTTTAACGTATTTATAACAAATGTTATACGTTCTTTTTTGGTCATTTTAGTTTATTTTTGGGTACAATTTAACAACTATTCTTATAAACAACTAAACTTATAAAACCAAATTATGACAACATTAAAAAAAGGAGATAAAGCTCCTAGTTTTTTAGGATTAGATCAAGATGGAAAATTGCATAAATTAGCCGATTATAAAGGAAAGAAATTAGTGGTTTTCTTTTATCCAAAAGCAAGCACGCCAGGATGCACAGCCGAAGCCTGTGATTTAAGGGATAATTTCGAGCGTTTTCAAGCCAATAATTATGAACTTTTAGGTGTAAGTGCTGATGCTGCAAAAGCTCAAGCGAAGTTCAAGGATAAATATGATTTCCCTTTTCCGTTATTAGCGGATGAGGACAAATCGGTTATTCAGGCATTTGGGGTTTGGGGGCCAAAAAAGTTCATGGGGAAAGAATATGACGGGATTCACAGAACCACATTTGTAATCGATGAGAATGGTGTAATAGACGAGGTAATCTCTGATGTAAAAACCAAAGAACATGCTGCACAAATTTTAAAATAAATTCTCAAGTTCAGAATAAAGAATAAAGGCCAAGAAAACAACATTGCTTTCTTGGCCTTCTATATGTAACACTAATTTTATAATTTGAACTAATTGCTTTTTTCTAAAAATCTTCTTGGATTGTAACCGAAAAGTTCGTGTTTTTTAATGATTTCAGCAACACCAGTTGGTAACATTGATTCCCAACCCGGTTTATTTTCACTGATCATTTTTAATACTTCTCGGGAGAAAACTTCCAAGTTTTTCGGATTATAGTTTGTAATGTCGACTACTTTTCCATTGAACTTGAAGAATTTATATAGTTCTTTCATTCTTGGATGCACTTTTAAAGTCTCTGAGGTAACAATTACTCCGTTTTCATCCAGCATTGGATATAGGAATACTTTCATATCGCGGTAGAATAATTTACCGAAAGCCTCCAGAATTCCACCACTCAAATGGCGGTAGTATTTTTCGTCAAAGATATCGACTAAATTGTTTACTCCCATTGCCAATCCCATTCTAGCTTTGGTATATTTTGCAAAATATTCGACCACTCTATAATACTCTTGAAAATTAGAAATCATTACTGTTTGACCTAATGAACAAAGTAATTCTGCCCGGTCCATAAAATCTTTTTCATCAATTTCCCCATCAGAACGAAGGTTTGATAGTGTGATTTCAAAAATAACCAAGGTATTGTCTACATCAACTTTATTTTCATGTAAAAACATTTTCAATGATTCCTCATACATGTCCATATTTACTTTTGTAACTGGACGGAAACTTCCTCTTAAAGCAAGAATGTTTTTTTTGTATAACAAGGCTGCCGGCAGGATGTTTTTACCTTCGGGATCAAATATTACAGCGTCTGTCATCCCGTTTTTTACCAATTGCAAGCTCATCAAACGATTGTCTACATCCGCAAAACGAGGTCCTGAAAAATTAATAGTGTCTATTTCAAGTTGGTCTTTGTCTAAATGATCGTATAAATAACGCAACAATTGCTTAGGCTGGTTGTATTTATAATAGGCACCATAAATTAAATTTACGCCCAGAGTACCTAATGTTTCTTGTTGTAATCGGACGTCAGTTTCTTTAAAACGGACATGAAGAATGATATCATTATAGGCTTCGTCAGGCTCTATTTGATATCGAATGCCAACCCATCCGTGTCCTTTAAATTGTTTAGCAAAGTCTATGGTAGCCACCGTGTTGGCATAACTAAAAAACATCTTATTAGGATGTTTTATGCGGCTTAACCTCTTTTCTATTAGATCTACTTCATGGGAAAGCATTTTTTTTAAACGACTTTCAGTCACATAACGGCCATCTTTTTCAATCCCATAAATAACATCACTAAAGTCTTTGTCATAAGCAGAAGTAGCTTTCGCGATTGTTCCAGAAGAACCCCCAGCTCTAAAAAAATGTCTAACTGTTTCTTGTCCGGCACCAATTTCAGCAAAAGTCCCATAAATATTTTCGTTCAAATTAATGCGAAGTGCTTTGTCTTTTATAGAAGGAATTTGTTCGATGACTTTGTCACCTTTCAGTGTTATTTCTGTATCCATTTCTTTTGAAGAGTATAATATTTACAAAGTTACTAAATTAGGTTTCTAATGAAAGATAATTAATCCTATTTTTGTAAAATAATTGACAAAATTCATTCTAAATGAATGTATATTTTTTAGGAACAGGCACGTCACAAGGAATACCAGTAATCGGAAGTAAACATTCGGTTTGTCAGAGTGTTGATTCTAGGGATAAAAGGCTTAGGGTTTCGGTTTGGATTTCTTGGGAAAATCATTCTTATATAATCGATTGCGGACCTGATTTTAGACAACAAATGTTGGCTTCAAATTGCCAAAAAGTAGATGCAATATTATACACACATGAGCATTCAGACCATACTGCCGGACTTGACGACATTCGCCCCTTTAATTTTAAACAAGGAGAAATACCTATTTATGCCCATAAACGAGTAATTGATAATCTTAAAAAGCGGTTTGATTATATTTTTGAAACTAAAAATAAATACCCAGGGGCGCCTTCAGTGAAAACAATAGAGGTTGTTAATAATTATCCTTTTTCCATAGGAAATAAAATGGCAGTTCCCATAAATGTCATGCATGGAAGTCTCCAGGTTTTTGGTTACAGAATTGATGATTTTGCGTATTTAACTGATGTTAAGACAATTGAAAAAAATGAAATAGATAAATTGAAAAACTTAAAAGTACTAGTTGTTAATGCCTTAAGAGAAGAACAACATGATACACATTTCAATTTACAAGAAGCCGTAGATTTCATTGCTTTAATAAATCCTCAAAAAGCGTATCTTACCCATATCAGTCATATTTTTGGATATCACCAAGAAATACAACAAAAGCTTCCTATAAACGTTTTTTTAGCTTATGATAACTTGCAAATCACTATTTAACCCCACTTAAAAATGAAAAAATCTTTACTGCTTTATCTTTTTATTCTATCGCTACTTTTCGCGGTTTTTACCTATATGTATTTCAGTAAGGAACTTACTTTTGAACAAAAAAAATTCGAAAAAAAACACACAAAATTAAAAGCCAGTTTAAATTCCATTACAGCTAAACTAGTTGATGCCAATTATTTTTCTTTGGCCAAAAACGAAAATGCCCGAAATTATTTTAATCCTGACGACGCAACAAAAACCATTCAAGTCGAAAAGTTGATTCCTCTTATCACCGAAAAATTAATGGATTTGAATTCCAACCCTAAAGGAAATCCATATGTTGGTCAAGATCAAATCGGCTCCCAAAAATTCATCATTAATAAAGTACGAATTTTAAATCATCGATGGATTATTGCTGATTATAGTGATGGAGATTATTGGGGTGAGGTGTTATTGAAGTATTTTATTAATGAAGACGAAACGGTTTCCTTTGAAACAATTCAGTCTTTGTTATATCAGAAATAAACTAATTTTCTAGTAGCCAATTCTTGAAATCATAAAAGTTTTGCGGTGAAACTCCGTGTCCAAGAGGGTATTCTTTATACGTTGTTTTTATACCCAAATTTTCCAAGAAAGGTTTTGCTTTTCTTCCCCATTCTACCGGAATTACCTGGTCTGCCGTGCCGTGTGAGGAAAATATTTTGAGATTTGTAAACGAATTTTTTAAATAATTTTCTTCTAGAATTTCTGGATTGATATAACCACTCATTGCCACGACTCTTTGTACTTTTTCAGGATGCGAGAGCGCTACGGCATAACTCAAAATAGTGCCTTGACTAAAGCCGATTAAGGTGACATTTTCATTGTCAATAGGATAAATAGCAATTAATTCGTCAATAAAATTGGCGATCAAATCTCTTGAGTTTCTTGCTTGGTCATTATCTGAAAACTTGTTTTGGTCGGCATCAAAGTTGATAGCGTACCAAGCATAACTTCCATGTTGCATGTTATAAGGAGCACGAGCTGAAATGATGTAATACTCCTCTGGAAGTTCTTTTGCAAAAGAAAATAAGTCTTCTTCGTTGCTACCATATCCGTGGATTAAAAGTAATAGAGGATTTTTGCCTAACCTTATTTTGGGTTCTCTTACTAGGTATTCTAAAGATAATTTCATCTGACTATGTTATATTTATCAGCCACTTTTGAAAATAATTTCCCAACAAAGGAATCGGTTTTGTTTCGCCATTAATAGCGCTAAAAATCCCATAAGTCCACAAAACAGAAAGAAAAACCCACATAGAAATCGAAATCATATAGCTGTCAAAATTACTAACAATTAATCCCAATGAAATGAAAGTGAGTGATAAGCCTAACGCTTGTCGAATGTGGAAGGAAGCAAAGGAATTTTTTTCATAGCCACTGTTCATTGACATAGCAATTAAAACTCCAATGATTAATATATAGCTAGTTATGGCAGGTTTTTTTCCTTTTTCTATATGGTTGTCCATTGTATATTCTAGTTATAAAACTAATTTTTCTTGGTTGTAAATTCCATACACTTTTCCTTTCATTTCAACTCCTAGAAAAGCCGAATTTTTAGATTTTGACAAGATACTTTCTTTTGTAAAAATGCTTTTTCCTTCGGGATTAAATAAGCTAATGTTCGCTTTACTTCCCTCAGTAATAGTTTGCTTTTCAATTCCAAAAGTAGTTTTTCCCGAAGTTAATTTTTCTATTGTTTTTTCCAAAGACAATACGGTTAACAAAGCCCCAAAAGCACTTTCTAAACCAATAGTTCCGTTTTTGGCCAAATCAAATTCCATTTTTTTATGTTCAATGTCTATTGGATTGTGGTCAGATGTAATCATATCAATCGTATTGTCTAGAATCCCCGCTAGCAAAGCTTTTCTATCGGGTTCTGTTCTCAGTGGAGGAGAAACTTTATATCTAGTATCGAAATCACCTAATTTAGAATCGGTTAAAACCAAATGATGCACGGCAGCACTACAGGTTACCTTCAAACCTTTGGCTTTGGCTGCCTTAATTAATTGAACTGATTTGGCTGTTGAAATTGTAGGAATATGAAGTTTTCCTCCAGTGTATTCAAGTAAAAACAAGTTTCTAGCGATATGCAATTCTTCGGCTAGATTAGGAATTCCTTTCAAACCTAATTGAGTTGAAACTATTCCTTCATTAGTAACCCCATTTCCTTTTATGTTGGAATCTTCTGCAAAAGCTAGGAGCAAGCCATCAAAATCTTGTACATATTGTAAGGCTATTTTTAGCAAATTCCCATTGTCTAAACTTTTATTGTAATCTCCAAAGGCTAAAGCTCCTGCATTTTTCATGTCGAATAATTCAGTCATGTCTTTACCTTCACTTCCTTTTGTTAAAGCTCCAATTGGGAAAAGCTGCGTAGCAAATCCATTAGCTTTAGTTGTAACAAAATTGATTTGTGATTGATTATCGATAATCGGGTAGGAGTTTGGTTGCAAAGCAATAGCCGAAAAGCCACTTCGCGCAGCAACATTCAAACCATTAGCAATGGTTTCCCGATCCTCAAAACCCGGCTCTCCTAGCGAAACACTACTGTCAAACCAACCTTGAGATACATGTAAATTGTCGAGTTTTATTTCGGTTGCATTTTCTGAATTGGAAATTGATGTCCCAATTTTTTTGATACTACCATCAACAATCAAAATATCTACGGTCTTGTTGTGATAAGAACTTCCAGAATCGATAACTTTTGCTTCCCGGATGATTATTTTCATAGTACTTGAATTAATTATTGGACAGTCGATTTTATTTTACGAATCGTATTATTGCCATTTCGGTTACTAGAAAAAGCATTGCAAATATAACAAACCATTTCCAAATTTGATTGTCGGCTCTGCTGGTTTGTAAAGTACCGAAAATTGTCGCTACGGATTCTATTTTTTTATAGTCAGATAATAGATTTTCATTGACTTGGTATAAATCACTTTCGATTCGATTGTAATTGAAACTGATGTTTTGTAAACGTTCTTTTTGGTTGTATACTCCAAAATTACCAGCTTGTTCTGGAAAATCATTAAACGTTAACTTCACCTTATTGTTTAGAATTTGTTGGATGGGAATAAAGGTTTCAGTATCATTTTTTATATTCAAAATCGCGTCTTTTGATAAAGCTACATCAACAAAAAAAGGATCGCTATTTCCAATTGTGAGAGAATTTACAGCATTTTTTTGATTATTTAATGCCATTTTGTAAAAGGTAGGCACAATTAAAGGTGATTGCTGAATATTAGAATTTTCAAGATTAATTGGCGCTGAAAATACATACACTCCCGAAATAGAGTTGTTGATTGAGGTCAAAAAAGCACTTTGGTCTTCATAATATAAAGCCGATGGATTAGCGCTTGAAATCCCAAAAGATGTTTTTGTTTTTGGGTATTGAAAATTAGTCGTTTTATTTTCGAAAACACCACCATACAATGGGTGATTGAAATTAATTTTAGTAACTAATTTTTCTTTATTTTCTAAAGCTTTTAATTGAATGTCTCCAAAATTGTTTAAAAACGAATTTGTATTTTTAATTGAAGTCTTTACCGATGGAATAAGAATGAGGTTTCCGCCCTTATCCACAAAAGATTTTAACGTAGTTTGGAGGGCTTGCGAGATTTCGTCTATTTCGTTCAAAACAATTGCGTTTTGATTTTCGAGTGAATTGTAATCTAAAGTGCCAATCGAAAAATTGTTGAAATTGAATTCGTCATTAGTATAAATTCGCGATAGGAAGTTACTTTTTTCGGGTTGACCTATGCTGATAACATTACTTTTTTTAGGTTTTGAAATGTTGAAATGTAAATTGTTGTCGTATTCCAATCCATTGTCAACAATAGAAGCGTAACCATGAAAATCATCTTTTGGAATGGTGAAATAAATTGTTTTTTTTGAAGTGTTTAATTTGGTTAATGTTTTTGCTATCAATTTGTTATTATTGTATAAAGCTACTGGAATTTGCTTTATCTGTTTGCTATCGCTTGGGTCTTTGTCTTTTTCACCAAAAGTGGATAATTTTAAACCAATTTCATAGAAATCATCGAAACTTTGGTGAATGAAAACACTGTCAATAGACACGTTTTTTTGCTGTTCCGCCTGTGGAATAATGAAATAGCTGTTGAACGTACTATCAATACTTTTTAATTGTTTTGGCTCCAATCCAACAGCATCGGTAATGACAACTACATCTTTATTGAAATCCGATTTTCTAGATTTTATTTTTGCCATAGCACTTTCGAGGTGGAAAGGCAAGGCGCTATATTTCAGATTTTGTAATTCTACTCGAATAGATTTTATGTCTGTATTCCAGAATGTTTGAGAATTGGTAATCAAGGAAAAGGTTTGGTTTTCGGGTATGTTTTCGAGTAATTCCTGCACGGCTCTTTTTAGGAGTTCTCCCTTTTGACCTTTGGCTTGCATCGAAAAGGAATTATCTAGAACAATATACATTTCATTAGAACTATTTTTCGTGTCTTTGGCTTTAAAATCAGGCTGGGCAAAAGCAATGATAATACAAAACAACAATAATAAACGAGTGGCTAAAAGCAACCATTTTTTAATTTTAGAGCTCTTTCTGGTTTGAATGGAAAGTTCTTTTAAGAAGTTCACATTACTGAAATATTCCTTTTTGAAACGTCGTAACTGAAACAAATGAACCAAAATTGGAATAACCAATAAGAAAAGAAAATAAAGAATTTCCGGGTATTTGAATTGCATTAGTAGTATTGATTTTGTCAAAAATACAAATTTGTAGATAATTGTAAGTTGATATTACTGTATTTTTGTTTGCTGACAATTGAATTGGAAAACAAAGCCAAATAAATCACTTAATTTATCCTTCAATCCTTTAAAACATGAAAAATATATTTGCTACTCTAATTTCTGTTTTCACTTTAGCTATAATTCAAGGGCAAGAAAACAAGTTCAATTTGATTGTGGGGACTTACACCACCCAATGTGAGAGTAAAGGAATTTATGTTTATGATTTCGACTCTAATTTGGGCGACTTTACTATAAAAAACACATCTGAAAACGTATTTAATCCGAGTTATTTGACAATTTCAAAGGATAATAAATTTGTATATGCTGTAAACCAAAATGATGAATTAAGTACTGTTAGTTCTTTTGGGTTTAGTTCTTTAAGTGGAAAATTAACTTTGCTGAATAAACAAGATTCAAAAGGAGCAAGACCGTGTTATATTATTAATGACGATAAAAATGTGATTACAGCTAATTATAAAAGTGGCAGTATTTCGGTTTTTGGTAAAAATAATGATGGAAGTATCACTGAAACTGAGCAAGTGATTCAACATTTTGGAAAAGGAATTAATGTTAAAAGACAACTGACTCCTCACGTGCACATGCTTTGTTTTACGCCGGATAAGAAATATGTTTTGGCGAGTGACTTGGGAACAGATGCAATTTACACCTATCAATACAATCCGAATTCTGAGAATCAAATCTTAGTATTTAAAGACAGTATCGCCGTCAAACCCGGAAGCGGCCCAAGGCATTTCACCTTTAGTAAAGACGGAATATACATTTATTTATTACAAGAATTAGACGGTAGTTTAACCTCTTTTAGTTATAGGAACGGAAAACTAAAAAAAGTGTTTGAAACATCAATTTTAGCAAAAGAATTTAAAGGTGACGTTGCTTCAGCTGATATTCACATTTCGCCAGATGGGAAATTTCTATACGCCACTAATCGTGGAACTGCTAATGATATTTCAGCTTTTAAACTTTCGAAAAAAGGGAAATTAGAGTTAGTTGGACGAACTAGTACTTTAGGTAAAGGCCCTCGAAATTTTGCAATAGATCCAACAGGAAATTTCCTTTTGGTGGCGCATCAATATTCGAATGACGTAGTGATTTTCAAGAGAGATAAATTGACAGGAAGTCTTACAGATACTGGAAAAAGAATTCCTTTATGCTCACCGGTTTGTTTGGTTTTTTCGAAGATTTAATTTTTTAGTCGCAAATCCGCAAATTGTAATCCCAACAAATTTATATTAATTGTGAATTTACGGTTGCTTTTTTATTTCTTGTCCTTGCGTTTTTTGGCTTGGTTTTTAAGCATATTTCTATTGACAGATCCGTGCGTTTTTTTCTTAGTTACGCCAGGCCCACCCAAATTCACTTTTTTATTCTTCTTGATTTTTTCTTGAAAGGCACCATCACCCTCTAATTTTTGTTTTTTCATTAAAAACTTAATCGATTGTCTGTCCTTTTCAGGTTCGATTAGTTTCAATGAAATTTCGACGGATTCAGGAAAAGGCTCGGTATTTAATTTCATATTCATTAATATTTCAATGGACTCTTTCGATTCTTCTTCACGAGGGGCGATTAAACTAATAGCTGTTCCTGAAGCATCAGCACGACCAGTTCTACCAATACGGTGTATGTATAATTCAGGCATCTCTGGCATTTCAAAGTTAATGACGTGCGTAATGTTGGAAATATCCAAACCTCTAGCCATAATGTCAGTGGTGATCAAACCACGCAGATTTCCTTCTTGAAAAGAAGCCATGGTACTCAAACGATAATTCTGAGATTTATTCGAGTGTATAACGCCAAATTGACCCTCAAAATCTTCCTCGATTCTCTCATGAACCATATCCGAAATTTTCTTGTTATTCACAAAAACCAAAACACGACTCATATCTTCATTAGCCTGCAATAAGTGTTTTAATAAATTAATTTTGGTATTGAAGTTAGGAACTTGATACGTAATTTGCTTGATGTTTTCTAATGGCGTTCCCGATGCTGAAAGTGTTACTTCTTCAGGGTAATCAAAATAATCGTTTAATATAGCATCTACTTCATCAGTCATAGTGGCGGAAAACAATATGTTTTGACGTTTTTTTGGCATCATAGCCAAAATAGCAGTCAATTGGGTACGAAAACCTAAATTGAGCATTTCGTCGAACTCATCGATAACCAATTTTTGCATTTCTTCAAAACGAATCACATTGTCTAAGGTTAAATCCATTATTCGTCCGGGGGTTCCTACGAGTATGTCACAACCTTGATAAATAGTTGTTTTTTGGGTGTTAATATTGACACCTCCAAAAATACCAACAGTACGAACAGACATGTATTTGGTCAATTTCTCTACTTCCTCTACCACCTGAACCACAAGTTCCCGAGTTGGAACTAGGATTACTATTTTAGGAGTTTGACCAGGGGTGAATTTATATAGTTTTAGTAAAGGCAACAAATAAGCAAAAGTTTTACCAGTTCCAGTTTGTGCAATTCCCATCATATCACGACCAGACATAATCACAGAAAAAGTTTTTTTCTGAATAGGAGTGGGTGTTTTAAATCCTAAATCGTCGATTGCTTTTTGTACAGATTTTGGAAGATTGAATGGATCAAAAGTGGTCATATGAAGCGTATTTTAACCAAAGGTACATTATTTCAAACTAATGCAAGGTTGTATTTTTATATGAAATGCTCACTTGTGTTAAGGATTTAATGTCACAATCCTCTAAAAGTTCTTGAAGTTCCATCAACTTGCTTCCAGATAATTTAGTAAATTTGAAAATCAAACTACAAAATGACACATACCTATATAATCAGCGGAATGTCCTGCAATGGCTGCTGTACCAAAGTCGAAAAAACCTTAAACCAAATGGAGGGGGTAGAAGCTACGGTTTCTTTAAATCCACCAAAGGCGACCATTACAACCAAAAAAAACATTTCCATTTTTAAATTCCAAAAAGCATTATACACCGCAGGGAATTATATTATAAGCGAAAATGCTACGGAGGATTCGGCTGTGAAATCTATTTATAGCACCCCCGAACCAATTGAGATGAATGCCGTTGCTTTGCCAATCAGCGCTTCGGGAAAACAGTATTGTCCCATGTTTTGCGAAGGCGATAAAGTCTATGATTCCCAAGTGGGTTGTCCTGTTTGCGGAATGGATTTGGTGAAAGCCCCAGATTTAAACGCTACTAAAGTAGTTTATGCTTGCCCCATGCATCCCGAAATTGTTCAGGATACACCCGGAAATTGTTCTATTTGCGGAATGGATTTGGTACCAACGAAACCAGTTGATACAGAAGAAAATAGCGCTTATAATGACTTGTTACTGAAAATGAAAATCGCAATCGCTTTTTCGTTTCCCGTTTTCGTAATCTCCATGACAGGGATGTTTCATAACAATCCGTTATTGCAACTGATGGATACTCAAAAATGGAATTGGGTGCAATTTATCTTGACGCTCCCCGTGGTTTTCTATGCGGGTTGGATGTTTTTTGTACGTGCTTGGAAGTCCATTATCAGTTGGAATCTCAATATGTTTACGCTGATCGGAATAGGAACCGGAATTGCTTTTTTATTCAGTATAGCAGGCTTATTATTCCCTGATTATTTCCCTGCCGAATTCAAACATCACGGATCGGTAGCGCTCTATTTTGAAGCTACGGCAGTAATATTGACATTGGTTTTATTAGGACAATTAATGGAAGCCAAAGCGCATAACCAAACCAATTCGGCCATAAAAGAACTCTTGAAACTCGCCCCAACCGAAGCTACTTTGGTTCTTGATGGAGTGGATAAAGTAATTTTGATTCATGAAATTAAAAAAGGCGATTTATTGCGGGTGAAACCGGGAGAAAAAATCCCTGTGGATGGCAAAATAACTTCTGGTGAAAGTTTCATAGACGAAGCCATGATTTCGGGAGAGCCTATTCCTATTGATAAAACGGTCGGCGATGCCGTTATTGCGGGTACCATCAACGGCAATAAATCCTTTGTTATGATTGCCGAAAAAATTGGGTCGGAAACGGTGCTTGCGCAAATTGTACAAATGGTCAATGATGCCAGCCGTTCGAGAGCGCCCATTCAGAAATTAGCCGATAGCATCGCGAAATATTTTGTGCCTATTGTAGTTATTATATCCGCATTGACCTTTATAGTTTGGTTAAAATTTGGTCCCGAAGAAAATGCTGTGGTCTATGGTTTTATAAATGCAGTTGCGGTTTTGATTATTGCTTGTCCCTGCGCTTTGGGATTGGCCACGCCTATTTCGGTTATGGTTGGAGTGGGGAAAGGTGCGCAATCGGGAGTTTTGATAAAAAACGCCGAAGCTTTGGAAAACATGAACAAAGTAAATGTTCTAATCACTGATAAAACAGGAACCATTACGGAAGGAAAACCATCGGTCGAGCAAGTCTATTCGGTGGCTAATGAAGCAGAAAATCTGTTGCAATTCATCGCCTCCTTAAATCAATATAGCGAGCATCCTTTGGCGGAAGCCGTGGTAAAAGAAGCCAAATCAAAAAACATTTCTTTGATTAAAGTTCTCGATTTCGAAGCTATTTCTGGTAAAGGAGTTATTGGAACGGTGGCCAATAAAAAAGTTGCTTTGGGAAATAAAAAACTGATGGAGCAATTAGGAGCGAGCGTTTCCGAGGATTTAGAAAACAAAATTAGTGCCGAACAAAAACTTGGAAAAACAGTGTCACACATTTCAGTTGCCGGAATTTCGGTTGGTTTTGTATCGATTTCAGATGTCATAAAATCGACTAGCGCGTCAGCCATTCAAGAATTAATGCGTCAAGGAATTGAAGTGATTATGATTACTGGCGATAACGAAAATACCGCAAAAGCAGTAGCCGACGCCTTGTATTTGAATGGTTTTATTGCCAATTGTTTGCCCGAAGATAAACTCAAGGAAATTAAACGTTTGCAAGCCGAAGGAAAAATAGTAGCTATGGCAGGCGACGGAATCAACGATGCACCCGCTTTGGCGCAAGCCGACATAGGAATTGCCATGGGAAAAGGAACAGATGTGGCGATAGAAAGTGCTAAAATAACCTTGGTAAAAGGCGATTTGCAAGGTATTGTAAAAGCCAAAAACCTGAGTCATGCCGTAATGCGAAACATCAAACAGAACTTATTTTTTGCGTTTATCTATAATGTATTTGGGATTTCGGTTGCTGCGGGCGTTTTATATCCTGTTTTCGGAATATTGTTATCGCCAATGATTGCGGCTGCTGCGATGAGTTTTAGCTCGGTTTCGGTAATCATAAATTCGTTGCGATTGCGGAATTTTAAAATGTAATCTAAACAGTCTATCCTATTGTTTTCTTAATTCTTTTTAGTTTTCTGTAATGTGTTTGGCGTAGAGTTACTTTGCCGGAAATAATGCTGATATTACCGTCAATTTCTAACATTGCTAGTTTTACATCAGTAAAATGTTCGACGCCATGTTCGCGCATTGCTTCTTGTAATTCTTCGGAGGAAATGTTTAATTTATTTAATATTTCAAAATCCAATTTTCCGTCTTGGATTAAAATTCCTGGTTTTTCTTGCATAAAATCACTGAATCGCTTGGATTTATACATTAATTTTTTTAGCAAAAGTTTATAGCAAAAAGAACACTTGCCGCCGCCATTCCTACTAAAAGACTTACATTACTCCCTACCATTGCGTTTTGAACTGAGTTACTTATCAGTAATATTAAAATCACATCGGCGGTATTGAGTTGTGATAATTCCTTCTTTCCAAAAATCCGTAAAGCAATTAACATAAAAAGATAAACAGCGGTACTTCGAATAATAATGTCTAAATATGAATTCATATTTTTTGTTTAAAGTTTAGATTTTAAAGAAAGAAAAAGACCAAACGGGAATATTATTTTAATTTAAAATTCTTTTCGATAGCACGAATCATTTCCCCTGCAATGTCTTTATTTGTAGCCCCTTCAATACCTTCAAGTCCTGGTGATGAGTTTACCTCGAGTAATAAAGGTCCTTTTGAAGAACGGATAATATCAACACCGGCGACTTTCAAATCCATAGCTTTAGCAGCACGAATAGCTATTTTTTTCTCTTCGGATGTCGGTTTAATAACCGAGGCTGTTCCTCCAAGATGAATGTTGGCTCGGAATTCTCCCGGCATAGCTTCTCGCTGAATGGTAGCCACTACCTTTCCGTCTACTACAAACAAACGTAGGTCTTTTCCGTTGGCTTCTTTTATGAATTCTTGTACCAGTATATTGGCATTTAAGCTCTTAAAAGCATTGATAACGCTCTCAGCAGCTTTTTTGGTTTCGGCCAAAACTACTCCTTTTCCTTGTGTTCCTTCGAGTAATTTTACAATTAATGGAGAACCTCCAACCATTTTTATCAAATCATCAGTATCCAAAGGCGAATTAGCAAAGCCTGTAGTTGGAATTTCAATTCCGCTTTGTAAAAGCAATTGTAATGAAAACAGTTTGTCCCGGGATTGAGTAATTGATGTCGAAGAATTTAAGCAATATACATTGAGCGCTTCAAATTGTCTTGTCAAGGCACATCCATAGAAGGTTATGCTAGGTCGAATCCTTGGAATTATGGCGTCAAATGGATTTAAAATTATACCTCCACGATAATGAATTTGAGGTGTTTTAGCATCTAGTTTCATATAGCATTCCTTAATATTTAAAAAATGCATTTCGTGACCTCTCATTTCGCCAGCCTCCATAAGACGCTTGTTACTATACAATTCTGGATTACTCGCCAAAAGCCCAATCCGTAAACCAGAACTTGCTTTTTCGGAATTTTCATATACTTCCTTTAAATTTTCACTTGTAGGTTGCCCTAAAAGGTATTGTTGTTCTGGATCGACTAGAACTCTTCCGCTCATAGCCTCGCGACCCAATAACATCCGAAACCCCATGGAATCTCGATTGGTCAGTGTCATTTCAATAAGCCAATTCCCATTTCCAATTTCTAAATTGGTTTGGATCACAAAACGTTGTTCTCGGAATCCACTAGAGCTTTTTACGATTCTTTTGTCAACTAAAGGAGCTTCACAATGTATAATTGTTTTAACATTGTTTTGGATGGGATTAATGTCAAATTTAACCCAGTTTTGCCCATCTTTTTTGAAAGGAGCAATATTAATAGCATGTAAGGCTGAGGTTTTTGCGCCTGAATCAACACGTGCCTTGATAGTAGGAATGCCTAATTTGGGTAAGGCACACCATTCCTCGCTGCCTAATATGATTTTATTTTGTAACATAAATGAGTTTTCTACCGTTGTTAAATTCGGTGTAAATGTATATCGAATTGTATTTTTTTAAGGAATTACTATCTTGTGTTGGAATCAAAAATGAAAATTTATCTAATATTTTTTTTAATTTGGTTCACCAACAAAAGTCGTTCGAAGGATTTTAATAGTTTAACCTCTATATACTATTTTAAGCTTCCTACCATATCTTCGGGTTTTACCCAAGCATCAAAATCTTCTGAGGAAACATAACCCAAGCGTACCGCTTCTTCTTTTAAAGTTGTTCCATTTTTGTGTGCAGTTTGAGCTATTTCAGCTGATTTATAATAGCCAATTTTAGTATTTAATGAAGTAACTAACATTAAGGAGTTGTCAACTAGTTCTTTAATGCGTTTATGGTTTGGTTCAATTCCTTGTGCGCAATGCTCGTCAAAAGAAACACAGGCATCACCCAGCAATCGTGCAGATTGCAAGAAGTTTGCCGCCATCAAGGGTTTAAAAACATTCAATTCATAATGACCCTGCATTCCTCCAACGGAAATTGCCACGTCATTTCCCATTACTTGAGCGCAAACCATCGTTAAAGCTTCGCATTGTGTTGGATTGACTTTACCTGGCATAATGGATGATCCTGGTTCGTTCTCAGGAATAATAATTTCGCCAATTCCAGAACGTGGCCCAGAAGCCAACATACGAATATCATTTGCAATTTTGTTGAGCGAAACAGCTAATTGTTTTAAAGCTCCATGAGTTTCTACAATGGCATCGTGAGCTGCTAAAGCTTCAAATTTGTTTGGGGCAGTTACAAAAGGGTGTCCAGTGAATTGGGCAATGTATTCGGCTACTTTTATATCATATCCGGCAGGTGTGTTCAAGCCTGTTCCAACTGCAGTGCCGCCCAAGGCGACTTCTGACAAGTGTGCTAATGTATTTTTAACCGCTTTCAAGCCATAACTTAATTGGGCTGCGTATCCTGAAATTTCTTGTCCTAATGTCAATGGCGTTGCATCCATTAAATGCGTACGGCCAATTTTTACGACAGTATTAAATTCGGCTGCTTTTGCTTGAAGAGTATCTCTTAATTTTTCGACACCCGGAATTGTTGTTTCTACTGCGGCTTTGTATGCTGCAATATGCATTCCCGTTGGGAAAGTATCGTTAGAAGATTGTGATTTGTTCACATCATCATTAGCCTTGATAAACTGTTCACCCTCACCAATAGCAAATCCTTTTAAAACTTGGGCGCGATTCGCAATTACTTCATTCACGTTCATATTACTTTGTGTGCCTGAACCTGTTTGCCAAATTACAAGTGGAAATTCATCGGCCAGACTTCCAGCGAGGATTTCGTCGCAAACGGCTGCAATGGCATCACGTTTTTCTGTTGGAAGAACACCCAAGTCACAATTGGCGTAGGCGGCAGCTTTTTTTAAATAGGCAAAACCCTGTATAATTTCTTTCGGCATTGAAGCTGAAGGGCCGATTTTAAAATTGTTTCTGGAACGTTCTGTCTGTGCTCCCCAGTACTTATCAGCTGGAACTTGCACTTCACCCATGGTGTCTTTTTCTATTCTGTACTTCATTTTATGGTTTATTTTTGTTTTGTAGTTGTTCGTTTATGTGTCAAGACCAGATTCAGTTTTTTTAGGAAATGCTACAAAAATGGAAGCTCAAAATTACGGATTACAACTCTTTTAAAAAAATAATATGAACATTTTATTGGTAAGAAAAAATATTAAACTTATCTTTGTAGCAACAAAATAATTCCAAAAAAAATGTTTAATTTCTCACAGTATTTAGGTTTTTTACTTTTCTTAACCATTCTTACCATTGGATTTTGGTTGATGTTTTTCTTGGTTGGTTTCGTGTCCTATTGGTTAGGTGGAACTGCTTTGGAAAAATTTAAAGAAAGAAAAGCCAAAAAAGAACAATCAGTTTAGTCTGATTATCAAATAAAAAAAGGACCATAGTAGCAAGTCCTTTTTTTTTATGTTTAGAATTCCATCCCGCCTCCATTTTCACTTCGATTTTTATTAGATTCCTTTTCATTTTTCTGATTATTAAATCGATATGTAAAAGAAAGATTGACTTGTCGCGGTCTTCTTTGATATTCCATATACGAATTCACAAGGGGTAAAAGAGTTTGAATAATTATTTTATCAGAATTGAATAAGTCGTTTGCGTTCAATGAAATGGTTGCTTTGTTATTAAGTACATCTTTGCTAAAAGCCATATTAGCGGTAAATATGCCAATGCTTTTTCCTTGCGCAGTGTTTTGAGGAGCCTTATACATGGCATTAGTTTGCCATTCTATTTTGAATGGCAATGTCATTTTTGAGGATATTCTAGAAAACCAACCCAAAGCGTCTCTGTTAAAATTTTCATTTACAATTTCATTATCTTTAGTTAAGGGATACGAATAATCACCTCTTATTTTGCTTTCATAAAAGTTAAAATTCCAGTTTAATCGCCACCATTTGTAGGGTGAATAATTTGTGTTGAATTCGAATCCAAAGCGCCTTTCATCTGATAAATTGATAGGAGTTAGAATAATCACTGGAATTTCTATTGTATCTCCGTTTACAATTGAAGTAACAATCTCACCGTTAGGTCTTTTTATAAATTGAAAATAATCTTTGGTTTTATTGAAGTAAACAGAGGAGGTGAAAGTGATTTTATTCAATTTCGTCATATAGCCAAAATCTACTGCATCTGTAAAAGATGGATTTATCTGAGGATTTCCTTGAAATAAATTTACGTTACTTGAATAACTGGCAAATGGATTGATAAATCGCGATCGAGGTCTAGTTACCCTTCGGCTATAATTGATTGAAAATGAAGTTTTATCAGATAATTGGTAAGTTAAAAAAGCACTTGGGAAAAAATTGTGATATTTTTTT
>Ga0209550_10000357_pt1 | contig 41430 bp, 47 predicted proteins | sample LauGreSuBDMM15SN_2_FD_187567 | JGI IMG/M metagenome (GOLD analysis project Ga0209550, IMG submission 187567) | Freshwater lake microbial communities from Lake Michigan, USA - Su13.BD.MM15.SN (SPAdes) (version 5) | ecosystem: Environmental > Aquatic > Freshwater > Lake | place: Lake Michigan...
GCCTATCGTTTGGCATCCGCCTTTGTGATCAGTTTAAGCTTCGCGGCTCCTGCGATGGCAGATGGCCTTTTTGGAGCAATCGCCTTTTCCCCCTCGACCGGTAAGGTCGGGGCAGGGTGGAACTTTGCCACCAAGGACGAGGCTTCGGCTGATTCGATCACCCGCTGTGGCGTGGGCGATTGCTCGGCGGTCGTGGTGTTTCCCAATTGCGGCGCTGTGGCAGTGGGCGATGGGTTTGGCATGGGCTTTTCGGCCGACCAATCGGTTGCCAAGGCCGAAGAAACCGCTTTGGCCAATTGCTCGGGCTATACAGCCAATTGCTTGATCGTGCAGTCATTCTGCAACGAAGGCTCGTAAAGCGCGCGCAAAGCTCTCTTGGCTTCACACGAGGGCTCTGGTTTAGTGTTTTGAAGCACGCAACATCAAGGATCAGCCTATGAGCTTTCAGGGCGCCATCACTTCGGGTTATCAAAATTACGCCAATTTCCAAGGCCGTTCTTCGCGGTCGGCTTATTGGTGGTGGACCTTGTTTCAAATGCTCGCCTCATCCGCGATTGGTCTGGTGTTTGGGTATGGCGAGGTGGTGGTGGACCCGAACACCATGGCGATGGCCTACGAAGGCGGCATAGCGGTTAATCTGTGGGCCTTGGCAAACCTGCTGCCGAATTTGGCGAAGAGCGTGCGGCGTTTGCATGACATTGGCAAATCAGGTTGGTGGCTGCTGCTGGTGCTGATCCCGCTGATTGGGATCATCGTACTAATCGTTTGGTTCTGCCAGAAAAGCGATGTCGGGGCCAATGACCACGGCCAGCCTGCAGCTTAAATCGACAGGCGGCCTGCCATGGGGGGCGTTGGATTGCCTTGGGTTCCACGCTCGCGGTAGGGCGTTGTGTTGTAATGGCTGCGGTAGCATTTGGAAAAATGCGACGGGCTGGCAAAGCCGCAGGCTAGGGCCACGTTGATCACCGACATATCCGTTTGCATCAACAGGTTGCGCGCCTTTTGAAGGCGCAGTTCCATGTAATACCGCTTGGGGCTGCGGTTCAGATAGCGGCGGAATAGCCGTTCTAGCTGGCGGGTCGACATGCCAACTTCTTCGGCCAGATCGGCGGGCGACATTGGGTCTTCGATATTGCCTTCCATCATCTGGATGACTTGCGACAATTTCGGGTGGCGCACGCCAATGCGTGTCGGGATCGACAGACGCTGGGTGTCTTGGTCGGTGCGCGGGGTGGAATAGATCAACTGGTCAGCCACCGTATTGGCAACATCTTCGCCGTGATCGCCCGCAATCACTTTAAGCATCAGGTCCAATGATGATGTGCCACCCGCTGTTGACCAGCGGTTGCCATCCATCACAAAGACCGACTTGGTTAGGGTGACATCGTCAAACTCTTCCAGAAAACCGTCCTGATTCTCCCAGTGGATCGTGGCTTTCTTGCCATCCAAAAGCCCCGCTTTGGCCAAGGCATAGGCCCCTGTGCAGAGCCCGCCGATGATGACACCGCGCCGCGCCTCGCGCCGCAGCCAGTTCAAGACGGGCTTGGTTGCGGCCTTTTGCACATCGATCCCGCCGCAAGTCAGCAAGATATCGTCGCGATCAATCTCATCTAACCCCATATCCAGTTTGAAAGCCGTGCCATTGGAACAGGTGGCCCATTCCCCACCTTCTCCCGCCAAAGCCCAAGTATAGGCCGGCTCGCCGATCACGCGGTTGGCAATGCGCAAGGGTTCTATGGCCGAGGCAAAGGCCAGCATGGTGAACTTGTCCAAAAGCAAAAAGACAAAGCGCCGCGGCGCCTCTGGCTTGGAGGTCTGGGTGGCTTTGCGTGGAGCGATAGACATGTTGCGACCTGACGTGTCGTTATTGACGCATCGATACAGGAAAAGTTTTCCACCGCAAGGGGCAATGCCAGAAAATTAGGCAGCAAAATTGGCCGAAGTTCTACCCTTTGCAACGGGCTGTAATTTCCTTATATCGCTTTGAACTTCTGACGTGAGGACATAGGTTATGACCAAAGGCTGGACAAAATCGGATTGGCGCGCAAAGCCCCGGGTGCAGATGCCCGATTATCCCGATCAAGCGGCGCTGAACGGCGTCGAAGCACAACTGGCCAAATACCCGCCCTTGGTCTTTGCCGGCGAAGCGCGGCGCTTGAAAAAGCAGCTGGCTTTGGCCGCAGAAGGCAAAGCTTTCTTGCTGCAAGGCGGCGATTGCGCTGAAAGCTTTGCGGAGTTTGCGGCCGATAATATCCGCGACACGTTCCGCGTGATGCTGCAAATGGCCGTGGTTCTGACCTATGGCGCCAAGGTGCCGGTGATCAAAGTGGGCCGTATGGCGGGCCAGTTTGCCAAGCCGCGTTCGGCTGGCACCGAAGTGATTGGCGGCGTGGAACTGCCGTCTTACCGCGGCGATATCATCAACGGCTTTGATTTTGACAGCGCCTCACGTGTGCCCGAACCTGCGCGGATGTTGCAGGCCTATACGCAATCGGCGGCTTCGTTGAACCTCTTGCGTGCGTTTTCGACCGGTGGCTTTGCCGATATTCACCGCGTACACGCTTGGACTTTGGGCTTTGCAGAGCACGATAAGGCCGAACGCTACCGCGCGCTGTCCAACAGCATCTCTGACGCTTTGGATTTCATGAATGCGGCTGGCATCAATTCGGAAACAGCGCCTTCGTTGGCGACGGTTGATTTCTACACCAGCCACGAAGCGCTGCTGTTGGAATATGAAGAGGCTTTGTGCCGGATTGATTCGATCACGGGTCAGCCTGTGGCAGGGTCGGGCCATATGATCTGGATCGGCGACCGCACCCGTCAGCCTGACGGCGCACATGTGGAATTTGCCCGTGGCGTATTGAACCCCATCGGTCTGAAATGCGGGCCGACCACGACAGCCGAAGATTTGAAAGTGCTGATGGCCAAACTGAACCCGCAGAACGAAGCGGGCCGTTTGACGCTGATCGCCCGGTTTGGCGCGGGCAAAGTGGGTGACAATCTGCCGCGCCTGATCAAGGCCGTGCAGGCTGAAGGGGCCAATGTGTTGTGGTCTTGCGACCCGATGCACGGCAACACGATCAAGGCGGCGTCAGGCTATAAAACGCGGCCTTTCGAATCGGTTCTGCGCGAAGTGCGCGAGTTTTTTGCTATTCATAAATCCGAAGGCACGATCCCCGGTGGTGTGCATTTCGAGATGACGGGCAAAGACGTCACCGAATGCACCGGCGGTCTGCGTGCGGTGAAGGACGAAGACCTGTCAGATCGCTACCACACCGCCTGTGATCCGCGCCTGAACGCCAGCCAATCGCTGGAACTGGCCTTCTTGGTGTCGGAAGAGCTGTCTTCGATGCGTGATGTGCAACGCCGCGTGGCGCTGTAAGCAAGTTTAAGCTTTCAAGAACGGCCCGAGGGAACCCTCGGGCTTTTTTCGTTTGGTTTAGTCGCGCGAATGCACCAGCCGCAGTTTTGGCTTGGATCGTGGCGCTTGGGGACCATCAGCGCTGATCCCGGTGACTTTGCGGAGCGCGGGCAGCGGTGTGAACATGTCTTGCCCCGCGGAAGGTTTGAGGGCTGCATCTGCCCCTTGCTCCACACCCAACGCTTCGCGCATTAGGCCCATCATGGCAAAGCGGCGCGGGGCGCGGCCTAGGGCGCCAGCCAAAGCCAAGCAGCCCAAGGCCAAGGTGCTATGGCCCTGCGCATCGCTTAATGGCAGCACCAACATACGGCCTTCCAAGCGTGGGCGGCCTAGGCCGCGCTCTGCCTCAAGCCACATCTCTAGAATGGCGGGGGTGGTAAAGACTGCCTCTAACCCCTCGGCCAAGCGGGTGCGGGCGTCGGGGTCGAACAGGGTTGAAAGCGGCATTCCGCGCACATCTAACCCGATCAGGTCATGCAGATGCATTCCCGCGATGCGAAAGCGGGCGATGCCGGGGGCCACGCGTTCCAGCAAAAAGGTGCTTTCCAAAGCCTCGGCAATGCCACGCGGGTCGATCATGTCACGCTGGGGTAGGGCCATGCCGTGGCGCAAGCCCTGCCAATAGGCGCGCACTTGGGCCAAAACGGCAAAACGCGGCCCTCCCGTGCCTTGGCCTATGTCGTCAGAAAACGGGCCCCTGCCCGAAGTTGAAAATGCCATAATACGTTCGTCGCCGCAGGATGCGGGACGCCTTGTCAAATAGGGCCGCAGGAAAGGTTTCGCTTTCCCACCGCGCGAGGTTAAGATTGCGGCAACGTTCGGTTGCCAATGGCTTTCTATACAAGCTTGCGGTGGCTTTTGGGGAACAATCTAAACAAATGGTAAATACCGGCGCGTGATCCCCCACCCGCCACAGACAGGAGACGCTGATGACCCTTTCCATGACAGGTTTTGCTGCGCGCAAAGGGCAAGGGGCGGGGCACACTTGGGCTTGGGATCTGCGCTCGGTCAACGGCAAGGGGTTAGACCTGCGCCTGCGCTTACCTGATTGGGTTGATGGGCTGGAACTGGCCCTGCGCGGCGATCTGGCCAAGGCCTTGGGGCGCGGCAATGTGTCACTGGCGTTAAAGATCACACGCGATGTGGGCGAAGAGGGCGAGGCGGGTCTGCGCCTGAACACGGGCGCTTTGCAAGCTGCTCTGCTGGCCCTTCGCGCCGTGGAAGACCGCGCGATGAACATTGGCGTCACGCTTGGACAAGCCTCTGCCGCCGATGTGCTGGCGGTGCGCGGCGTGGTGGATCAGGGCGCTGCCGAGGTGGATACCGCCGCCCTGCGCGCAGCTATTCTGGCGGATCTGCCCGCCTTGCTGGCCGATTTTAACGCCATGCGCGCGGCAGAGGGGGCAGCCCTAGCGGGCATTCTGACCGCCCAAATCGACCGGATCGCCGATCTGGTGGCCCAAGCAAAAGTGGCGGCCATAGCGCGTCAAGACGAGACCGCTCAGTCGCTGCGCGATGCGGTGGCGCGTGTTTTGGCGCAAAGTGACGGGGTTGATCCTGCCCGTTTGGCGCAGGAACTTGCCCTGCTGGCCGTGAAAACCGACATCACCGAAGAGATCGACCGCCTCACCGCCCACCTGCAAGCCGCCCGTGCCCTTTTGGCCGAAGCGGGCCAGATTGGGCGCAAGTTCGACTTTCTGGTGCAAGAATTTCTGCGCGAGGCCAACACCCTATGTTCCAAGGCACAATCCATCACGCTGACCCGCATCGGGCTTGACCTAAAGACCGTCATAGATCAGATGCGCGAACAGGTGCAAAACGTAGAATGACCATGACAAGACGCGGGCTTTTGCTGATCCTTTCTTCCCCTTCCGGTGCGGGCAAATCAACCTTGTCGCGCAGGCTGATGGCATGGGATCAAGACCTTAGCTTTTCGGTATCCGCCACCACCCGCAGCCCCCGCTGCGGCGAGGTGGACGGGCGCGAGTACTATTTCAAAACCCGCGCCGAGTTTCAGGCCATGGTCAAAGACGGCCAGATGCTGGAACACGCCGAGGTCTTCGGCAACTTCTACGGCTCGCCGCGTGGGCCTGTCGAAGATGCCATGACCCAAGGCCGCGACACGTTGTTTGACATTGATTGGCAGGGTGGTCAGCAGATCAAACAGGCGATGCGCGGGGATGTGGTGTCGATCTTTATCTTGCCGCCCTCGATTGCCGAGCTGGAAAGCCGCTTGCGGGGCCGCGCACAGGATTCGGAACAGGTGATCGCCCAGCGTATGGCCAAAAGTCAGGCCGAGATCAGCCATTGGATGGAATATGACTATGTGATCGTCAACCGCGATCTGGACACGGCCTTTGGCGAGTTGGTGACGATCTTGCAAGCCGAACGTCTGCGCCGCGACCGCCAACCGCATCTGGCCGACTTTGTGCGCGGCCTTAATCAGGAGTTTTCTGCGCGATGATCTATGCTCTTGATGGCCATGCCCCCGAACTGCGCGCTGGGGCTTGGGCCGCGCCTTCGGCCGATCTGATCGGCAAGGTGCTGTTGGAAGAAGCGGCCAACGTTTGGTTCGGCGCGGTGTTGCGCGGCGATAACGAGGTGCTGGTGGTAGGCCGCGGGTCGAACGTGCAAGACAATGCGGTGCTGCACACCGATATGGGCGTGTCGATGGTGATTGGCGAAAATTGCACCATCGGCCACCGCGCCATGCTGCATGGTTGCGAGATTGGCGATGGCACGCTGATTGGCATGGGGGCCACGATCTTAAACGGGGCCAAGATTGGCAAAGGGTGCCTGATTGGCGCTTGTGCCTTGATCACGGAAGGCAAGGAAATCCCAGACGGGGCGTTGGTGATGGGATCGCCAGGCAAAGTGGTGCGAATGCTTGAACCCGAAGAGCAGGCGCGCCTTCTGCGTTCTGCCGAAGGTTACCGACGCAATGCGCTGCGCTATGCCAAGGGTTTGGTGGCACTGGGCTAAGGCTGCAAAAGAAAAGAGCGCCCGAAGGCGCCCTTTTTGCAAATTCTGCCACGTGTTAGATCAACTTGCCCATCGCCACAGCCGTGTCTGACATGCGGTTCGAAAAGCCCCATTCGTTGTCATACCATGTCAAGATCCGCACCATCGTGCCGTCCATCACCTTGGTCTGGTCCATGTGGAACACCGAAGAATGCGGGTCGTGGTTGAAGTCGGAGGACACATTGGGCTGATCGGTAAAGCCCAAGATACCGACCAAGGGCCCCTTGGTGGCGGCCGCGCGAATGGCGGCGTTGACCTCTTCCACTGTGGTGGACCGCTTGGCTTCAAACACCAGATCGACGACCGACACGTTGGGCGTAGGCACGCGAATAGCCACCCCATCCAACTTGCCCTTCAACTCGGGCAACACCAGACCTACGGCCTTGGCAGCACCGGTTGAGGTCGGGATCATGCTGAGTGAGGCGGCGCGCGCGCGGTAGAGGTCTTTGTGCATCGTATCCAGCGTGGGCTGGTCGCCGGTGTAGCTGTGGATCGTGGTCATAAAGCCCTTCACGATGCCGATGGAATCATTCAGCACCTTCGCCACCGGCGACAGACAGTTCGTGGTGCAAGAGGCGTTAGACACAACCAGATCGTCCTTGGTCAGCGTGCCGTGGTTTACCCCGTAAACAATCGTCTTATCCGCATTGTCACCCGGCGCAGAAATCAGCACCCGCTTGGCGCCTGTCGACAAATGCGCCTGCACTTTGTCTTTGGCGGTGAAGATGCCCGTGCATTCCATGATCACATCGACATGGCCCCAAGGCAGGTCTGCCGGATTGCGCATGGCAGTGACTTTGATCGGCCCGCGCCCCACATCAATCGTATCAGCGGTGGTGGTGACCACATGGGGAAAGCGCCCATGCACCGAATCAAAGCGCAGCAAATGCGCATTGGTTTCCACAGGGCCCAGATCGTTGATCGCGACCACTTCGATATCGGTGCGCCCTGATTCCAAGATGGCACGCAGCACGTTACGCCCGATGCGGCCGAAACCGTTGATGGCGACTTTGACGGACATGGATGCCTCCTCTTGGCACGGCGCGACTCAGGCGCCAATGGATAGCGCTAACATCGTCATTTTGCGGCGGATTTCAACCATAAATGGTCTTTTTGGCGGAATGACGCCAGAAAGTCAGCGACAGCGCAAGGTGCATCCCATTTCGGAGCGCAAAATGCAAAAAGTCGCGCTGTTTGCGCAAGGTCTTAGGGCGAAAAGGGCAAAGGATTGGCCTATTGAAGAAGCCGCCCCATCACACCCGCAACATCCGCCATGCGGCAGGAAAAGCCCCATTCGTTGTCATACCACGCCAAAACGCGCACCATGCGGCCCACAACCCGTGTCTGGTCTGGCGCGAAGATTGACGAATAGGGCGTGTGGTTGAAATCGATCGAGACTTTGGGTTCGGGATCATAGCTTAAGACCATGCGCATATCGCCTTGGGCAGCTTCGCGGACGATGGCGTTGATTTCTTGGACGGTCACCGATCTTCCTGCGCGAAAGGTTAGATCGACCGCTGAAACATTTGGTGTTGGCACTCGGATGGCAGACCCTTCCAGCCGCCCTGCAAGCTCTGGCAAAACCTCGCCAATCGCTTTGCCGGCTCCGGTTGTGGTCGGGATCATCGCCATGGCTGCGGCGCGGGCGCGGTACAAGTCTTTATGGCGGCGGTCCAGCGTGGGTTGATCGCCGGTGTAAGAGTGGATTGTGGTCATAATCCCCTCTTCAATGCCCACGGTGTCGTTCAAAATCTTGGCCAAGGGCGCCAAGCAATTCGTCGTGCACGACGCGTTCGAGACGACGTGGTGATCCAAGGTCAACGCGCCATGGTTCACGCCGTAGACCACTGTCATATCTGCCCGCTTGGCCGGGGCCGAGACCAGAACCCGCTTGGCCCCCCGTCCAAGGTGAACCGCCGCTTTGTCGCGGTCGTTGAATTTGCCGGTGCATTCCAACACAACATCCACGCCTTCCCAGTCCAACTCTTCGGGAGCGTAGGTCGACATCACGCGAATTGGCCCCTGCCCAAGGTCAAGGCTGTTGCCCTCGGTTTTGATCACACCCGGAAAGCGGCCATGCACCGAATCATAGCGCAACAGATGGGCGTTGGTTTCAATCGGGCCAGTGGCATTGATCGCCACAACCTGCACGTCGTTGCGCCCCGATTCCGCGATATGGGCCAAAGTGCAACGCCCAATTCGGCCAAAGCCGTTGATACCAATGGTGATCATTTCCGCCCCCTGCGCCTTCTCTCTTGCCGCTTAACGGGGGGCAGAAGGCTTGGAAAGGGGCTTTGCTATTTAAAATCATACTGTTAGCGTTAACCTCTCGATGTTTTCGCTAACACTGGGCTGGTTGAATTCTCGCCCACAGTCTCTATATGGATGTCAAAATGCAGGGGGCATAGATGAGCGGACTTCTGGCGCTTTTGGATGATGTGGCGGCGATTGCCAAAGTGGCGGCGGCCTCGGTTGACGATATCGTGGGCGCTGCTGCCAAAGCGGGTGCCAAGGCGGCGGGGGTGGTGATTGATGACGCAGCCGTCACCCCGTCTTATGCCACGGGCTTTTCGGCAGATCGTGAGTTGCCCATTATCTGGCGCATCGCCAAGGGGTCGTTGAAGAACAAACTTCTGGTCCTGCTGCCTATAGCCTTGCTGCTGTCGGTGTTCTTGCCCTCGGCCATCGTTCCGCTTTTAACATTGGGGGGCGCTTATCTGTGCTTTGAAGGGGCGGAAAAGGTGTTTCACGCCTTTGCGCCGCACGCTGATGACCATGTGGAAGCTGATTTTGACGTGGCCGATCCGGCACATCTGGAAGAGCAAAAAGTCGCGGGGGCAATCAAGACCGACTTTATTCTGTCGGCTGAAATTATGACGATTGCGCTTGGCACTTTGCCTGACAGCGCCCTTTGGGTGGAAGCTGCAACCTTGGCTATCGTGGCCGTTATGATCACGCTGCTGGTTTATGGATCAGTGGCGCTGATTGTCAAAATGGATGACATCGGCCTGTATCTCGCCCGCACCGCGTACTGGCGGTGGGCGCGTGCTGTGGGGCGCGGCTTGGTTTTGGCCATGCCGAAGTTCTTGACGTTCTTGGCCACGCTTGGCACAGCCGCGATGCTGTGGGTGGGGGGGTCTATGCTGGTGCACGGGGCAGAGGTGTTCGGGTTCGCAGCCCCCGCGCATGCTTTTGAACATTTGGCCGAGATTGCAGCCCACGCCATCCCAATGGCAGAGGGTTTGGTCACTTGGGCTGTCAAAGCAACTCTTGACGGGGTGGTTGGCCTGATCGCAGGTCTGGCGCTGATCCCGCTTGCCACCCGCGTGATTGGCCCGCTGATCGCCCGCTTTAGCAAATAAAAAAGCGCAGCCCCATCGGGGCTGCGCTTTCAGATTATCTTGGCCTAAATGGGGTTGCGAGGGGCCGGTGGCGAGCTCTGCGTAACTTAAAGCAGGCTCTTGGCCAAGGCAGTTGCTGCCTCTGCCGTGATGCCAAACTCTTTATAAAGCCGATCAATCGGGGCAGAAGCGCCGAACGACGACATCCCAACAAAGCCAGCCTTAGCCTCGCGCCCGCGCTCTCCTAGCAGCCAGCGGTCCCAGCCTTGGCGCACGCCTGCCTCGATCGCCACGCGCACCGGACCCGGGGGCAGCACTTTGCGGCGATAGGCTTCGTCTTGGGCGGCGAAAAGCTCCATGCAGGGCATAGACACCACGCGGCAACCAATACCTTCGGCTTGCAGTGCTGCGCGGGCTTTGAGGGCGATTTCCACTTCGGAACCCGTGGCGATCAAGATCACTTGCCGCTTGCCCTCTGCCTCGGCCAGAACATAGGCGCCTTTGGCGGTCAGGTTGGCGTTGGAATGCGTCAGGCGCACGGTGGGCAGGTTTTGCCGGCTTAGCGCCAGCACCGATGGTGTGGATTTCGCGGTCAACGCCAGCTCCCACGCCTCGGCGGTTTCCACCAAGTCGGCGGGGCGGAAGACATAGGTGTTGGGCGTGGCGCGACTGATGGCCAAATGTTCCACCGGTTGGTGGGTCGGCCCGTCTTCGCCCAAGCCAATGCTGTCATGCGTCATCACATAAACCACCGGCACACCCATCAGGGCGGATAGGCGCATGGCAGGGCGGGCATAGTCGGTGAAGCACATGAACGTGCCACCGTAAGCCCGCACGCCGCCATGCAGCGCCATGCCGTTCATCGCTGAGGCCATGCCATGCTCGCGGATGCCGTAATACACATAGCGGCCCTTGCGATCCTCGGGCGAGAAAACGCCCAGATCGGGGGTCTTGGTGTTGTTCGATCCGGTCAGGTCAGCCGAGCCGCCGATGGTTTCAAACATCACAGGGTTGACCGCGGTCAGAACCTTTTCGCTGGCCGAACGGGTGGCGAGTTTGGCCTTGGCCTCAACGGCGGCTTTTTTCACGTCTGTGATGGCTTTTTTCAGGCCCTTGGGTGCGTCACCTGCAAAGATGCGCGCAACAAGGTCTTTGCGACCTTGGGGCAGGGTGGCCAAGTGCGCCTCCCATGCGGCGCGGGCAGCCGCGCCGCGCGCGGCAAAGCCTTCCCAGCTTGCCTTTACGGCTGTGGGAATGCCAAAGGGCGCTTCGCTCCAGCCATAGGCGGCTTTGGTGTCGGCGATCAGCTTGGCATCGGTCAAAGCGCCGTGGCCTTTGGATGTGTCCTGCGCCGAAGAGCCAAGGGCGATATGGGTCTTGCAGGCGATCAAGGCAGGTGCGCCTGCGGCCTTGGCTTGGGTCAAGGCGCGGTCGATATCGACCGGATCATGCCCATCGCAGGAAAACACCGCCCAGTCCGAAGCGGCAAAGCGTGCCTTTTGGTCGGTGACATCGGCGATCGAGACTTTGCCATCAATCGTGATGCCATTGTCATCCCACAGCACAATCAGGTTTTCCAGCTTGTGCTTGCCTGCCAGCGCCAGCGCCTCTTGGCTGACGCCCTCCATCAGGCAGCCATCGCCCGCCATCACATAGGTGCGGTGGCTTTGCACCTTGGAGCCCAGACGGGCGCGCAGGTTGGCTTCGGCCATGGCAAAGCCCACCGCATTGGCAAGCCCTTGGCCCAAGGGGCCGGTCGTGGTTTCAATCCCCGCGGCATGGCCGTATTCTGGATGCCCCGCCGTGCGCATGCCCCATTGGCGAAAGCCCTTGATCTGGTCCAGCGTGATATCGGCGTAGCCTGTCAGATACAGCACCGAATACAGCAACATCGACCCGTGCCCTGCCGACAGGATGAACCGGTCGCGGTCGGGCCAATGCGGGGCCTTGGGGTCAAACTTCAGGTGCTTTTCAAACAGAACCGTTGCCACATCGGCCATGCCCATGGGCATGCCAGAGTGGCCGGAGTTGGCGGCAGCCACCGCGTCCAGCGTCAAGGTGCGGATGGCGCAGGCGGCCATCCAATGCTCGGGGTGGCGGGCGCGCAGGGTCTCGATATCCACTTTGGTGTCCTGATGTTAAGAAAGGATCAAGTCTTGATTGCAAACGTGCATAGCAGCCTATGGGGCAAGTTCAAGCGGCGGGCCGAAAATTCTGTGAAGAACGGCCTTGACGCGGCGGGCTTTGCATCGCCAAGTTACGGCTAGGTGTGGCGCAAGAACCCGAGGTTGCCGATGGCCGATATTGCCCAGTTGGAAGAGCGCATCCTATCCGCCTTGGGGCGGATCGGCGCAGGTATTGACCATTGGCCCACGGCCACTTTGGCAAGCCCCGATGGTTCTGCCGACCTCGTGCGGTTGCAACGGCAGGTCGATGAAAGCAGCCTTGAAAACCAACGCCTGCACACGGCCATTGCCCAGCTGCGCCAAGACCTGCGCCTGATGGAAGAGCAGGCTGAGGCCCATATTTCCCAAGCGAGCCTTGCTGCACAATCCCTGCAGGCCGAGTTGGATGCCCTGACCCAAGCGCGCGAAGCCGAAACCGCCGAGATCGCCAAGATTTTGGCAGCCCTTGCCCCCTTGGTCGCTGCAGCGGAGACCGCCCCACATGCCTGATCTTGAAATCACCATCGCCGATCGCAAGTTTCTGGTTAACTGTCAGGCGGGCGAAGAGCCCTTTTTGGAAGCCGCTGCCAAATTGCTGGACGACGAGGCCACCCCCCTGCAAGCCAAAGTGGGCCGCTTGCCCGAGGTGCGGATGCTGTTGATGGCTGGTCTGATGTTGGCTGACAAAACTGCCACTCTGGAAGAAGACCTGCGCCGCACCAAGGCGCGGATCGCCGAGATGGAGCGTTTGCTAAAGCAAACTGGTGCGGCTGACCTGTCTGTCGGCGCGCAGGACGCTTTGGCAAGCCTTGCCCATATCGCAGCCGTGGCCGAGGCTTTGGCTGATAGACTGGACGCGCACCTTACCTGATCGGGCGACGCGGTCCTAGATTATCTTCGAAGGTTTGGGTGGTGGGCGAGCCGCGTTGGAACCGAAGGCCGTTTCTAAAGCATAACGGCGCGCTTTGCAGCGCGCCGATTTGATTTTCAAAGAAAACTTGTGCCCACGACTTAGCTTTCTTTATTGGCTTCGCGGATTTTCTCGGACGCGGCTTTATCAAAAGTCACGCCTTTGGCTTCCAAAAGCTGGTCCAATTCGCCCGACAGGGTCATCTCGGTGACGATATCGCAGCCGCCCACAAACTCCCCCTTCACATAAAGTTGGGGGATTGTGGGCCAATCAGAGAAATCCTTGATGCCTTGACGAATTTCGGCATCTGCCAGCACGTTCACATCGGCGTATTCGATGCCCATGTAATTCAGCACCCCCGCCACGCGTGACGAGAAGCCGCATTGCGGCATCATTTTCGTGCCTTTCATGAACAAGACAACATCGTTCTTGGCCACGGTGTCTTTGATTGTGTCAATCGCGCTCATTCTGTGTCCTTTCGCCGCAGGTCCATGTTTGCGGGTTGGTTTGGGGCAATCTTATTCCGGCACTTTGGTTGTCAGGGCCAAGGCATGCAATTCGCCATGTGCGCCGTCCATCTTGCCTTTCAGGCTGGCATAGACCGCGCGCTGTTGTTGCACGCGGCTTTGACCTTTGAAGCTGGCGTCGATCACCTCGGCCGCCCAATGGTTGCCGTCACCGGCAAGGTCGGTGATGGTGATCTTGGCGTCAGGAAAGCTGGCGCGGATCAGGGCTTCGATGGCGTGGGCTTCGATGGCCATATGTCTCTCCTGTTATTGCCCAAGATGTAGGGCGCAGCGGTCAGGGCTGCAAGGGCGCTTTGGCAAGCTGCCATTCGTGGCGCAATATGCCGTACAACATCAGATCAACGGGGTGTCCCAAAGCGGGGCGGAACCAATGGGCGCGTTGGCGGCCTTCGAAGACAAAGCCGGCTTTCAGGTAGGCCTTCTGGGCGCGTATGTTTTCGGCAGAGGCGTCAAGCCACAGGCGCTGCGCTTGCAAGTCGATAAAGGCGTAATCTATCAGGGCTTGCAGGAACACTGCTCCCTCGCCTTGGCTGGGGCGGGCTAGGGCCAGACGGCGCAGTTCGACACGCCCCGATGGCTCGCCAATTTCGCAATAAAGTGCAAGCCCTGCGGGGCCTTGGGTGTCTTGCCAGATCAACAGGCGGTGCGCGGGGTTGTTTAGGTAATATTCAAGGCCAGCTTCGTCTTCATCTGTGATGAAGGGCGCATAGTCGGGGTGGCCCGCCAGCCCACGGATAAAGGCGAAATCCGCAGCCGTGGCAGGGCGTAGGATCATGCCACAGCCTTGGCAAATGCGCCGCGATACAGGGCTGACAGTGCCGCCAAGGGCGCGCTTTCCCCGCCCAAGGTGACAGTGTCGCCACCAAACTGGCCCACCTTGGCCGCAGGGATGCCTTGCGTTGCCGCTTGGGCCATCAGCGCATCGGCGCGAGAAGCGGGCAGGGCCACCAGATAGCGTGCCTGATCTTCACCATAGAGCGTGGCGATATCAGAGGCGGTCAGGGTCAGCCCCAAGCCTGCGCCTTCGGCCATTTCGAACGCCGCTAGGGCAAGGCCGCCATCTGACAGATCGGTGCAGGCGTGAAAGGCTTTGCTATTTGCGCGGATAAAGCTGCCATGGGTTTTCTCGGCCACCAGATCGACAGGCGGTGCATCGCCCGCTTCAATGCCTAAGGCTTCGGCGAGCAGGGCGGATTGACCCATGTGCCCATGGGTTGCCCCGATCAGCACCGCCACATCGCCCGCATGGGGCAGCCCGCCGATCAAATCATTTGCGTCAGCCAAAATGCCCACTGCGCCGATTGTGGGCGTGGGCAGAATGCCTGCGCCATCGGTTTCATTGTAAAGCGACACATTGCCCGACACGATGGGCATATCCAGCGCGATACAAGCCGCCGCAATGCCTTTGAGCGCGCCGACCAATTGGCCCATGATCTCGGGCTTTTCAGGGTTGCCGAAGTTTAGGTTATCGGTCGTGGCCAAAGGCAGCGCGCCCACGGCACACAGGTTGCGATAGGCTTCGGCCACGGCCTGCATTCCACCACGTTCGGGGTTGGCCTTCACATAGCGCGGCGTCACGTCTGACGTGAAGGCCAGCGCCTTTTTCGTGCCATGCACGCGCACCACGCCAGCCCCCATGCCCGGGCGGCGGATGGTGTCGGCCAGCACTTGGCTGTCATATTGCTCGTAGACCCACGCTTTATGGGCATAAGACGGCGCACCGATCAGGGCGCGCAGGGCATCCAACGGGCTGATGGCGGGATAGGCGGGCAGGGGGCCAGCTTGCGGCGTTGCCACCCAAGGGCGGTCATATTCGGGGGCCGAGGACGAGAGTTTCGACAGTGGCAGATCGGCTTTGATCTCATTGCCATGCAGGATCAAAAACCGATCCTCGGCAATGGTTTCGCCCACTATGGCAAAATCCAGATCCCATTTCACAAAGATCGCGCGGGCGACATCTTCCAGTTCCGGCTTCAGAACCATCAGCATCCGCTCTTGGCTTTCGGACAGCATCATCTCGTAAGCGGTCATGTGGGTTTCGCGCTGGGGGACAGCGTCCAGTTGCAGCTTGATGCCAAGCCCGCCCTTATCGCCCATCTCAACCGCCGAGCAGGTCAGGCCAGCGGCCCCCATGTCTTGGATCGAGATCACGGCACCCGAGGCCATAAGTTCCAAGCACGCTTCCAGCAAACGCTTTTCGGTGAAGGGGTCGCCAACCTGCACCGTTGGGCGCTTTTCCTCGATTGAGGCATCAAATTCGGCCGAAGCCATCGTGGCCCCGCCAACCCCGTCACGGCCCGTCTTGGCCCCCAGATAAACCACGGGCATCCCCACGCCAGAGGCGACGGAGTAGAAAATCTTGTCGGCATCCGCCAAGCCGGCTGCAAAAGCGTTCACCAAGCAGTTGCCGTTATAGCTGCGATGAAAGCGCACTTCGCCCCCCACGGTCGGCACGCCAAAGGCGTTGCCATAGCCCCCCACGCCTTCGACCACGCCCTTCACCAGATGCGCGGTCTTGGGATGTGCGGGCACACCGAATGACAGGCTGTTCATCGCGGCAATCGGGCGGGCCCCCATGGTGAAAACATCGCGCAGAATGCCGCCCACGCCGGTGGCCGCCCCTTGATAGGGTTCGATGTAAGACGGGTGGTTGTGGCTTTCCATCTTAAAGATCACCGCCTGCCCGTCGCCAATATCGACCACTCCGGCGTTTTCTCCCGGCCCGCAGATCACCTGTGGGCCCGTGGTGGGCAAGGTGCGCAGCCATTTCTTCGACGACTTGTAAGAACAATGTTCGTTCCACATGGCCGAGAAGATGCCAAGTTCGGTGAACGTCGGCACCCGTCCGATGATGCCCAACAGGCGCTCATACTCATCGGGTTTCAATCCATGCGAGGCTACAAGCGCTGGGGTGATCGCGGGTTCTGACATGGCAGTCTCCCATAAAGCGGCACGGGCCATCTGGCCTTTGCTGCCCTTTAGGGCAAGGGCGGCGAAAGGAAAAGCACCGCCGTGGCTGTGCGGCGGAAAACGGGCGATTTTTTTCAAGGGTCGCGGGGATGGTGCAATAACCGAAGGCTTGCGACCCATGCTTTTAGCCCATGGGTCGAAAAGCGCAGAGCTTGGGGCCAAGGTGTGATTTTTAAAGGCAGCGGATCTGGCGCCCAAAGGCCCTATGCCCACCGCCCAAACCTTGGACAGACTGGCAATCTGACTGCCGAAAATTTCGGCAAATTATTGAAATAGATCGAAAAACCAAAAAAAAGGCCGAGCTTGCGCTCGGCCAAGTCCAACAGGGAGGTATGAAACGGAAAGAGCGAACTCGATCAACGCTTCGTGGGATTAGATAGGGGCTGCATAGAATTTAAGCAACGGCCATTGGGCTGCATTTGCGGCAATTCCGTTATGCGCGCAGCGCATAGCCGACGCATGTTAGCGCAGATACCTAGTCTTGCTGGCGGCGGCGAAAGGCCATGATCTCGTCCATCACAAAGTCACGAAACGCCGCCACGCGCTTGGAATGGCGCAGTTCTTCGGGATAGGCCAAGAACACCGGCACTTCCGCACTTTCCACTTCGGGCAGAACGCGGATCAGGTGGGGGGAATCTTCGGTGACGTAATCGGGCAGAACGCCAATGCCAAGGTGGTTCAGCACGGCTTGCAACACGCCAAAGTAGTTGTTGACGGTCAGGGTCGAGGGGATGTCATGGCTCATCAACTCCGCCACCAACAGGGCGCCTGCCGCCACTTGCGCTGTGCCCGCGTGCTGGCAGATCAGGCGGTGCGAGGTCATCTCGTCCATCGTTTTTGGTGTGCCGTGTTCTTCCAGATATTTGGGCGTCGCAAACAGGCGCATTTTGATCTGCATCAGGCGTTTGCGGATCAGGTCGGCCTGCTGGGGTTCTTTCATACGAATGGCGACATCGGCCTCGCGCATCGGCAGGTCTAGCACGCGCTCTTCCAGCATAAGATCAATCTTAAGCGCGGGGTATTTTGAATAAAGCGCTGCCAAGCGCGGGGCCAGCCACAGCGTGCCAAAGCCTGTGGTGGTGGTCACGCGCAACTCGCCAAAAACCTCGTCCTCGCTGTCGCGGATGCGGGCGGCGGCGGCGTCTAGGCGGCGGACCATTTGGCTGGTGGCATCAAACAACAACTCGCCCTGTTCGGTCAGGATCAACCCGCGGGCGTGGCGGTGAAACAGGGTCACCGAAAGGGATTCTTCCAAGGCGCGAATCTGGCGGCTGACGGCGGATTGGCTGAGGTGCAGCACCTCACCCGCATGGGTGAGAGAGCCCTTATCGGCCACCGCGTGAAAGATACGCAGTTTGTCCCAATCCATCATCGCGAATTCTCCCATGTCTTTGGATACCACACTTGTCCCTTTTGCCCAAGGGTTTCGCCCTGTAAACCACTTTGACCGCGTTTCTTGCAACTTTAAGCGGCATTGCTCTTGGACGGACTACTGCACTATCCTAACCGCTGTGATCGAAAATTAGACAAGAGGTGCCGCATGGCGGTGGGCATATTTGATTCCGGCTTGGGTGGGCTGACGGTGCTAGACGCCGTGACCGCCAAGTTGCCAAAGGTGCCCTTTGTCTATTTCGGCGACAACGCCCATGCGCCTTACGGGGTGCGCACGCATGAGGATATTTTCAACCTAACCTGTGCTGCCACGGAACGCCTGTGGGACGAGGGGTGCGATCTGGTGATTTTGGCCTGCAACACCGCCTCGGCTGCGGCGCTGAAGCGGATGCAGGAAACATGGGTTCCCGCCGATAAGCGGGTTTTGGGCGTGTTTGTGCCGCTGATCGAAGCGCTGACCGAACGCCAATGGGGCGACAATTCGCCGCCGCGCGAAGTGGCGGTGAAACACGTGGCGCTCTTTGCTACCCCCGCCACCGTTGCCTCGCGCGCCTTTCAGCGCGAACTGGCTTACCGCGCCGTGGGCGTGGATGTCGAAGCGCAGCCTTGCGGCGGCGTGGTTGATGCCATTGAACAGGGGGATGAGATTTTGGCCGAGGCCTTGGTGCGCTCGCATGTCGAGGCGCTCAAACGCCGGATGCCTTTCCCGCAAGCGGCGATTTTGGGCTGCACCCACTACCCCCTGATGGCGCGCGCCTTTCAAGAGGCGCTGGGACCAGAGGTGAAGGTGTATTCCCAAGCCAATTTGGTCGCCGAAAGCCTTGCCGACTATTTGCAGCGCAGACCCGCGTTTTTGGGGGCAGGGCAGGCCAGTAAGTTTCTGACCACGGGCGATCCGGCCTATGTCTCAAGCAAAGCCACACAATTTCTGCGCCGCAAGATTGCTTTTGAGGCGGTGTAAGCGCCTGAGCTTGTGTCGTGACACCAGCGGCGAAAGGGCAAAGGCCGCATCCTGTGATGCGGCCTTCGTTTCAATCCTGTGGTCGGGCTTGGGGTTAAATCCAGCCGTTGGATTGGGCGATGTGAACCGCATGGGTTCTGTTGTTTGCCCCCAGCTTCAAGAAGGCTTTGCGCATCAACATTTTAACATTGTTTTCGGTTTGCCCGATCCGGTGACCGATCTCTTTGTTCGACGCGCCAACCAGAACCATTTCGAGCATCGCAATCTCAGACGGAATCAGCACGGCGGTCGATGAGGTGGCTGAGAGTTTTTCAAAAGCGGCAGATTTGAAGAAGCTGCTGGGGAAGAAAATTTCGCCCGACAGGATCAGGTTCAACGCCGGGATCAAGGCCGTCAAAGGCATATCCTTTGGCACAAACCCCCGCGCGCCGGCTTTGATCGCTTTGACAACTAAGGACTGATCGCTGCAACTGGAAAAGATCACAACCTTTGTGTCTGGAAAAGCAGAGACAACCTGTTCGATACTCGCCACGCCGTCCATGCCGGGCATGACCATATCGAGCAGGATCACATCACAATGCTTTGCCGCCGCCGCCTCCATCGCGCCTTGGAAGGTCGACTGCGGTGACACCGTGCCATTGATGCGTGTTTCCAGAAAACTGCAGATACATTCGCTGATCATCGAGTGATCATCCGCCACAATCACGTTAATTGGCTTCGCGCCAACCGAGACGTCTGATTTTTGTTTAGATATTGTCATTCGTACCACCCATTAGATCTGCCATGATCGTAAATAGGGTTACTTCATGGCGCGCCAGATACTATTGTGCGATCTTATGCCACCTTCGGGGTAGATGCACTACACAAATGGTGTGTGATGATTTGACCTTATGTTGCGCCATTCAAAGCTTTAGTGGGGGTGTTGGATGAAATGTTTTGCAAGCAATGATCTTTTGTGCGCTAAGGCGCGGCCTTTGGTCTTCAATCAGGCTTTTGCGGCAAGCCGGCCGATTCGTCGGGATATGGTGTGGGCTTTGTGGCGCAACTTGTATCAGCGCCAATCGGCGATTGATGAGGGGACCGAAGGCGATTATGCCTTTCACCCGATCTGGTTCAACAATCCGCGCTATCGGCGCGAGGTGACTTTGACAGACCTGCGCGATAGGATCGGCACATGATAAGCTTTATCGACTGGAAAGCAGAGCGTTCGGCCGCGCTTTTGGCCGAAGATGGATGGTTGAACCTGACGGACCGCGTGGAAATTCCAACGGGGCCGCAAAAGCTGGGTCGGACTGCGGATAATGATCTCGTCCTGTCCGTCGGGCCGGACCATCTGGGCGTGCTGACCGCTACGGCGCAGAAAGCGTCTTTGCAGGTGGCGGGCCAAGACTTTGCCTTTGAAGCGCAAGGTGGCAATCCGATGCTGCGCGTGGCGGGCCTTTTGTTGGAACTGCACACAGTAGAGGGTCAGCCCGCCCTGCGCGTGCGTGATCTGGGCTTGCCGCGCGCCGTGACTCTGTCATCTTACCCCTTTGATCCGGCTTGGGTTATAAATGCCAAGTGGGAGGCTTTGGCCACGCCGCAAGCGCAATTGGTTGATCAAAAAGGCGCTGGCGCTACCGAAGTCACCCTGACGCACCGCGCGCATTTCACCCATGACGGGCAGGATGTCACTTTGTTGGCCACGCATTGGAAAGCGGGCAAGCCGATGTTTGTGATCCGCGATGCGACGGCGGGGTTGGAAACCTATGCCGCCTCGCGCTTTTTGATTGGCGATCCTGCGAGTGATACGATCACGCTTGATTTCAACCGCGCCCACAACCCGCCCTGCGCCTTTACCGACTTTGCTATCTGCCCCTTGCCGCCGCGCGAAAACCGCCTGAGTTTTCCCATTCGCGCAGGAGAGCGCAAGCTGGATTAGGCTTGCATCTGCGCCTTGCGTGGCCAATGACGTAGCGGAAATTCCATCGAAAGGGGACGCCACATGATCTATAACATCGCCATCCTTGGGGCCTCGGGCTACACGGGCGCGGAACTGGTGCGTTTGATTGCCACCCATCCGCAGATGCGGGTTGCAGCCCTTTCGGCGGATCGCAAAGCGGGCATGACCATGGCCGAGGTCTTTCCCTTTCTGCGCCATCTAGACCTGCCGATCTTGACCAAGATCGAAGAGATTGATTTTTCCAAGATCGATTTGTGCTTTTGCGCTTTGCCGCATGGCACCACGCAGGCGGTGATTGCCGCCTTGCCGCGCGATTTGAAGATTGTGGATCTTTCGGCTGATTTCCGGCTGCGCGACGCTGCGGCCTATGCGCAATGGTACGGCCAGCCCCACATCCAGCCCGACTTGCAGGCCGAGGCGGTTTATGGCCTGACTGAGTTTTACCGCAACGAGATTGCCGCAGCGCGCTTGGTGGCGGGCACGGGGTGCAATGCAGCCACTGGGCAGTTTGCGCTGCGCCCGTTGATTGCGGCGGGCGTGATTGATCTTGACAGCATCGTCATCGACCTGAAAGCCGGTGTGTCGGGCGCAGGGCGCAGCCCGAAAGAGAACCTGTTGCACGCCGAATTGTCGGGCGGCACGCATACCTATTCGGCGGGTGGCAAGCATCGGCATTTGGGCGAGTTTGATCAAGAGTTTTCCAAAATCGCCGGTCGCCCTGTGCAGGTGCAATTCACCCCGCATCTGTTGCCCATGAACCGCGGCATTCTGGCGACGGTTTATGTTCAGGGCGATCCTGCCGTGGTGCACAAAACCTTGGCCAAGGCTTATGCCGAGGAACCTTTCTTGCAGGTGCTGCCCTTTGGCGCTTTGCCGTCCACCCGCGATGTGGCGGGATCAAATTTCTGTCACATTGGGGTGATCGGTGATCGTTTGCCGGGCCGGGCGGTTGTGGTGGCGGTGCTGGACAACCTAAATAAAGGGTCTTCCGGTCAAGCCATGCAAAACGCCAATCTGATGCTGGGCTTGGACGAGACGATGGGGCTGATGTTGGCCCCGATTTTTCCGTGAGGGCACAATGGCGGGCATGAAGGGTCTGAAAAAGACACGGCGCATCCAGATCATCGTGGTGGCCTTTTTAGCACTTGGCCTGTCAACCGCGCTGATTGGCTATGCGATGAAAGATGGGATCAACTTCTTTCGCTCGCCCTCTCAAGTGAGTTCTATGCCCCCAAAAGCTGGCGAAGTGTTTCGCTTGGGCGGTTTGGTCGAGGTGGGGTCTTTGGTGCGGGGGCAGGGCGATGTGATCACCTTTAAGATCACCGATACCAAAGACACGATCCCCGTTTCGTTCAAAGGCGTTTTGCCCGACCTATTCGCCGAAGGCGCGGGCATCATTGCCATGGGGCAGATGGAGGCTGGCACCTTTGTGGCCAGCGAAGTTCTGGCCAAGCATGACGAGACCTATATGCCCAAAGAAGTGATCGACGCTTTGAAAGCGCAGGGCGTTTACAAGGCCGCTGCACCCTAAGTGCGCTGAGTTTTCGCGGAATTAACCCCTTCACGGCAGCATAGACCCGGTCATCAGAACCGAGGACTTCATGCCAAACGTCCGCCAAATTGCCCAAGACATCGTCGCCCGTGAGGGCGGCTATGTGAACGACCCTGCCGATCCGGGCGGGCCTACGCAGTATGGGGTGACGCTGGGAACCCTGCGCGCCCTTGCGCGCGATGTGAATGCCGACGGCGTGGTTGATGTGGCGGATGTGCAGGCGTTAAGTGCCGCACAAGCCGTTGACATTTTTCTGACCCGTTACTTCGACCGCCCCGGCCTGTGCTTGCTTCCCCCCGATTTGCAGGCACCGGTTTTTGATATGTATGTCAACGCCGGATCCATGGCGATTAAGCTGATGCAACGCGTGCTGAACGCCCAAGGCCACAAGTTGCGTTGCGATGGCGTCTTGGGCCCCGCGACTTTGGCCGCCGTTCGCGCTTGTGACCCGCTGGCTTTGGCCAACCTTTACGGCATGGCGCGGCGCGAGTTTTACTATCAGCTTGCCGATGCCCGCCCCGCCAGCCGCAAATATGCCTTGCGGCGCGATGGCGGCAAAGGCGGGTGGATCACGCGGGCCGAGGTGTTTTTGCCCCCCGCCTTGCACTTAACCCAAACCCAACATCAGGCCCGCGTGGCCGCTTGGACATGAAAGGACACCTTATGGATTTGAAGAAACTTGTCACCAGTGCTGAAACCTTAGCACAGGATTTGGCGGCTGGGGCCGCTGGCCCGATGCCGCAGGTTCAGCCCCAAACACCCAAGGGAAAGGCGGGTTATGACCGCTTGATGGATGCGCTGAACCGCTTGCCACGCCCGTTGATGGCCTTGGGGGCTTTGGGGGTCTTTGTGGCGGCGGGGATCAAGCCGGATTGGTTTGAAGCCCAGATGCAAGTGCTGGCCGCAATCCCTCAGCCTTTGTGGTGGCTGTTGGGGGCGGTGATCACGATGTTCTTTGGCGGGCGCGAGGCGCATTATCTGCGGCAAAATCCCTCCTCTAAGGGGTGAAATCTGGCAGTTTCCTCAACTTTGGGGTCACAGCACCGCTTCGCCCGCAGCGCCTGTCCTTGACCTGCGTCATCCTCTCTGGCATCCCGCAAGGGATGAGACAGGATTTGATCAGATGAACCTATTCGCCGATATCCGCGCCCTTGTGGTGGCTGAACTGACCGCCATGACAGCCGAAGGCACCCTGCCGCAGGGGCTAGACTTTGCCCATGTTGCGGTGGAACCGCCCCGCGATGCCGCCCATGGCGATATGGCAACCAATGCGGCGATGGTGCTGGCCAAGCCCGCGGGCCTAGCCCCGCGAGCGATTGCCGATGCGCTGGCGCTGCGGTTGGGCAAAGACGCGCGCATCTCGGCCGCCGATGTTGCGGGCCCGGGGTTCTTGAACCTGCGACTGTCGAATGTGGTCTGGCAAAGCGTGGTGAAAGCCGCGCTGACAGATGGCGCGGATTTCGGGCGCTCTAACGCTGGGGCAGGGCGCAAGGTGAATGTTGAATTCGTTTCCGCCAACCCCACGGGCCCCATGCACGTGGGCCATGTGCGCGGCGCTGTGGTGGGCGATGCGCTGTCCAACCTTTTGGCCTTCGCCGGTTGGACTGTGACGCGCGAATATTACATCAACGACGGCGGCGCGCAGGTCGATGTGCTGGCGCGCTCGGCCTATGAACGCTACCGCGAAGCCAATGGGCTGGAACCTGAAATCCGTGAGGGGCTTTATCCGGGTGACTATCTGGTGCCGGTGGGCGAGGCGCTTAAGGCCAAATATGGCGCGACCCTGTTGAACCAGCCCGAATCTGTCTGGCTGGCTGATTTGCGCGATTTTGCCTCTGCCATGATGATGCAGGAAATTCGCAACGATCTGGCACAGTTGGGTGTGCGGATGGATGTGTATTCGTCGGAAAAGGCGCTGTATGGCACGGGCCAGATCGAAGCCGCCATTCAAACCCTGCGCGATCTGGGCCTGATTTACGAAGGCACGCTAGAACCACCCAAGGGCAAAGTGCCCGAAGATTACGAGGCGCGGGTGCAAACCCTGTTTCGTTCAACCGCGCATGGCGACGATGTTGACCGGCCCGTGATGAAATCGGACAGCTCGTGGACCTATTTCGCCCCCGACATCGCCTATCACTACGACAAGGTGCAGCGCGGTTTTGATGAGCTGATCGACATTTTCGGCGCTGATCACGGCGGCTATGTCAAGCGGATGAAGGCAGCGGTGTCGGCCCTGTCGGGGGGGCGTGTGCCCTTGGACATTAAGCTGGTGCAATTGGTGAAGCTGTATAAAAACGGCGAGCCGTTTAAAATGTCAAAGCGGGCCGGCACTTTTGTGACGCTGCATGATGTGGTCGAACAGGCGGGCGCAGATGTAACCCGTTTTATGATGCTGACGCGCAAGAACGATGTGGCTTTGGATTTTGACTTCGCCAAAGTGCTGGAACAATCCAAAGACAATCCAGTCTTTTATGTGCAATATGCCAATGCCCGCATCAATTCCGTTTTGCGCAAGGCGCAAGCGGCGGGATTGGATGTGTCGGATGCAGCCTTGGTTAAGGCCGATCTGGCCCAACTGTCGCATCCTGCAGAAATCGATATGGCCCAGCAAATCGCCGAATGGCCGCGCGAAGTGGAAATTGCCGCCAAGGGCAATGAACCACACCGTATTGCGTTTTTCCTGTATGAATTGGCCTCAGAATTCCACGGGCTTTGGAACCGTGGCAACGATGATCCGTCCTTAAGGTTTATCCAAGAGGGCAAAGACGCAACATCTTGTGCAAAAATCGCCCTGGCCCGCGCCACAGGCGTTGTTATTTCGGCAGGATTGGCTATTCTAGGGGTTAAGCCGGCAGAAGAGATGCGCTGATAAGGCGCCAATCGGTGACGAGCAACAAAAAGTGGGGCGGCAAAGTATCGCACCCATATGTGAGGCGAGATGGCAGTTTTCAATTATGACGAGCATGGCTCGGCGTATCGTGGGGCTTATGGGCAACGCGGTCTGGTGTTGAACGAAGCGCGGCGCTGGGTCAGCATCGGCGGTGCGCTCAGTTCGGTGGCTTTGGTGCTGGGGCTGGCTTATTGGGGCTATGCGCTGGCGGTGCGCGATGTCTCAGGCGTGCCGGTGATGCGCGCAGCCTCTGGCGCGATGCGCATAGCGCCCGCCGATCCGGGGGGGGTGCAAGCGCTTAATCAGGGCCTAACCGTCAATGCCGTTGCAGCCTTGGGCACGTCGGCCAAACCGGCTGATATGGTCACCTTGGCACCTTTGTCTGTCGCGTTGCAGCCCGATGATCTGCCCGTTGTGCCTCTCGAAGGCGCAGCCCCGCAAAGCCCTGTGCTTACTAACACCGAGGTTTCCGCCACTGCAGCAGAAGCCACTGCTGCCGAGCCCGCCCCGCTGCTGACCCAAGACAGTGTCGATGCCGCCGTCGCTGCCGCCTTGGCAGATGCTGCTGGCGCGCCTGCTGCGGCCGACGCCAATGCCCCCCTGCGCCCCATGCCGCGCCCCGTGGAATTGGGCGGCACAGCCGTTCAACCGGCTGACACGGCTCTGGCCTCTGCGGTTCTTGAAAAAGACCCAAGCGCCATTCCAGCGGGCACGATTCTCGCCCAATTTGGCGCTTATGAATCGCCTGAATTGGCGCGTGCCAAGTTTGGCGATCTTCAGCAAAACTTTTCAGAGTTGATGGCCGGCAAGGCCATGGTTGTGCAACAGGCCCAAACCAATGGCCGCACGATCTACCGTCTGCGTGTGGACGGCATGGCTGGTGAAGCCGATGCCACCAGCTTCTGCGCCGCCTTGCAGGCCGAAGGCACCGAATGTGTGCCGGTCGCCCAAAGATGACCGCAATCGGGCGCGGCGCGGCGATTTTTGGCTGCGCTGGCCTGACCCTTGGGCGCAATGAGGCCGCATTTTTTCGCGCCTATGATCCTTTTGGCTTCATCCTTTTTGCTCGAAACATCGACAGCCCAGAACAACTGCGCCGTCTAACAGACGCTCTGCGTGACTGTGTGGGCCGCGATGCACCGATCTTGATCGATCAAGAGGGCGGGCGTGTGCAGCGCCTGCGCGCCCCCCATTGGCGCGAATGGACGCCCCCTTTGGATTTTGTCACAGCCGCTGGCGATCATGCCGCGCGGGCCTTGCATCTGCGGTATCAACTCATCGCGTTGGAATTGGGCAGCGTGGGCATTGATGCCAACTGCGCGCCGGTGGCTGACCTGATCACCGCTGCCACGCATCCTTTCTTGAAGAACCGCTGCTACAGTGCTGATCCTGAACGGGTTTCTGTGCTTGCCCGTGCCGTCGCACAGGGCTTGCTGGATGGGGGATGTCTGCCCGTAGTCAAGCATATGCCCGGACATGGGCGCTCTATGGTAGATACGCATCACGATTTGCCACGGGTCGATGCCACGCGCCAAGACCTGTCCACCCATGATTTCGCGCCCTTCAAGGCGCTCAACGACCTGCCGATGGCCATGACCGCGCATCTGGTCTTTACCGCCTATGATGACCTGCCCGCCACGCAATCGCGGCTGATGATGGGTGTTATCCGTGATCAGATTGGCTTTGGCGGCTTGCTGATGACCGATGATCTTAACATGCAGGCTCTGTCGGGCAGCATCGCCACCCGCACCACTGCCGCTATGGCCGCGGGCTGCGATTTGGCGCTGCACTGCAACGGTGATCTGGCCGAGATGGCGCAGGTGGCAGAGGCTGCGGGCGATATGGAGCACTCCGCGCGCCGTCGTGCCCAATCGGCACTGGCATGGCGCAAACCCGCCGCCCCCGTTGACATTTCAACCCTTGACGCGGAACTTGCGGGCGTCATGAAAGATGCGCCCCATGTCCAAAACTGACGACTGGTTAGAAACAAGGCCCACTCCCGACCGTTTGGCGGATGAGGCGCTGATCATTGATGTCGACGGCTTTGAAGGCCCACTTGATCTGCTGTTGAACCTGTCGCGCACCCAAAAGGTTGATCTGCGGCGCATTTCGGTGCTGCAATTGGCCGAGCAGTATCTAAAATTTGTCAACCAGGCCGTGGCTTTGCGCATTGAACTTGCGGCAGATTATCTGGTGATGGCGGCATGGCTTGCCTATCTTAAATCCCGCCTTTTGTTGCCGCCCGATCCGGCTGATGCTGGCCCCAGCGCCGAAGATTTGGCTGCTCATCTTGCCTTTCAATTGGAACGTCTGGCGGCCATGCGCGATGTGGCGGCACGGCTTATGGCGCGTGATCAACGGGGGCATGATTTCTTTGCCCGTGGCCAGCCAGAGGCCGCCTCGATCCGCCGCGCTTTGCGCTATGACGCCTCGCTCCTGGATCTGATGCGCGCCTATGCCCGCATTCGCACCCGCGACGATTTTCGCCCCTATGCCTTTGACCGCGAACATGTTTTCACAATGGAACAGGCTTTGGATCGGATGCGGGGTTTGCTGGGCTATATGGGGGCTTGGGCCGACCTGACTTCGTTCTTGCCCGAAGGTTGGGGCGCGTCTCCCACGCGCAGGCGCTCTGCCATGGCGGCGCATTTTGCAGCCGTGTTGGAACTGGCCAAACGGGGCCAAGTGGATTTGAAACAGACCGAAATCTTCGCGCCGCTTTTGATGCGCCGCAAGGGAGAAGCCTGATGGATCCTGCCGAGCTCAGCCTTTTTGCTGCCCCGCCAATGGGTGAACAGGAACGCATGGTCGAAGCGGTGCTGTTTGCCTCGAGCGAACCTGTGACCTTGGCAGACCTTGCGCGCCGGATGCCGCAGGGTTGCGATCCTGCCGAAGCCTTGGCTCATCTGAGCCGCAGGTATGAAGGGCGGGGGGTGCATCTGGTGCAAGTTGGTGCTGCCTTTGCGTTTCGAACGGCCGCCGATCTGGGGCACCTCATGCTCAAGGAAAGCGTTGAAACCCGCAAGCTTTCGCGCGCGGCCATCGAAACCTTGGCCATCGTGGCCTATCACCAACCCGTCACCCGCGCCGAGATTGAAGAGATTCGCGGCGTGGCCGTAAGCCGTGGCACTGTGGATCAGCTGCTGGAACTGAACTGGATCCGCCTTGGCCGCCGCCGCATGACACCGGGGCGGCCTGTGACCTTTGTGGTGACCGACGCATTTCTAGACCATTTCGGGCTGGAATCCGCGCGCGATCTGCCCGGCTTGAAAGAGCTGCGCGCGGCGGGCTTGCTAGACAGCCGCCCCTTGCCCGATTTGCCACCCAATGCCGAGGACGACGACACCGAAGTCCCCGACCAATCCGAACTTTTTGAGGATTAAGATGAACCGATTGATCATGACTGCCTTGAACCGCTTTATGGGCCAAACCGTCAACAAAGGCGTGCAAGTTGCGATCAAAAAGGTCAGCGACAAGGCGCAGGTGGCGATAGAAACCACGCCGATGGACACAAAGCATCCCCCCGGCACCTCAGAGACAGTCAAACTGGCGCATCACTTGGGCAAGATTGCGGGCAAGTTTCTAGGTTAGGGCCCCCGCCCTTGGTTGACCCCGCCATTGGCTGCGGGTAAATGAGGGCCAAGTTTGAAAAGGGCCGTCTGTGGCGCTTTCATGATATCGGTTGAAGGAGCCCCTCGTGGACAGTCTTCTGCGTGACTACCTGCCCATTTTGGTGCTGTTGGCTGTGGCCGTGGGCCTTGGGTTGGTGCTGATTCTGGCCGCCGCTTTGATTGCGGTGCGCAACCCTGATCCTGAAAAGCTGTCGGCTTATGAATGCGGTTTCAACGCCTTTGACGATGCGCGCATGAAGTTTGATGTGCGGTTCTATCTGGTGTCGATCTTGTTCATCATCTTCGATCTCGAGGTCGCCTTCCTGTTCCCCTGGGCTGTGGCCTTTGGCGATATCAGCATGGTGGCGTTTTGGTCGATGATGGTCTTTTTGGGCGTCTTGACCGTGGGCTTTGCCTATGAATGGAAGAAGGGGGCCTTGGAATGGGCGTGATGACCGGGGCGAACACCGCAGGCGCTGACCGCGAAGTGGCAACACAGGCCCTGAATGCCGAATTGCAGGACAAGGGGTTTTTGCTGACCTCGACCGAAGACATCATCAACTGGGCGCGCAATGGCTCGCTGCACTGGATGACCTTTGGTTTGGCTTGCTGCGCGGTTGAGATGATTCACGTATCCATGCCGCGCTATGACCTAGAGCGTTTCGGCACAGCGCCCCGCGCTTCGCCCCGCCAATCTGACCTGATGATTGTGGCGGGCACTTTGACCAACAAAATGGCCCCCGCGCTGCGCAAGGTCTATGACCAGATGCCAGAACCGCGCTATGTGATTTCGATGGGGTCTTGTGCCAATGGTGGCGGGTACTACCACTATTCTTATTCCGTGGTGCGCGGCTGTGACCGGATCGTTCCGGTGGATATCTACATCCCCGGCTGCCCCCCTACAGCCGAGGCGCTGTTGTACGGCATCTTGCAACTGCAACGCAAAATCCGCCGCACCGGCACTTTGGTTCGTTAAGGGGGCATCATGGCAGTGCATTTGACCGACCTCGCCGCTGCCCTATCAACCCGCGCCGGTGTTCTCAGCGCGGTTGAAGCGTTTGGCGAACTTACCGTGACCGTGGGCCTAGATAGCTTGCTTGACCTGATGGCGCATCTAAAGGCAGACCCCTCCACGCGCATGACCAGCCTTGTCGACATCACCGCAGTCGACCATCCCGAACGCGCCGACCGCTTCGATATGGTTTATCACCTGCTGTCGATGTACACCAACGGCCGGATTCGGGTGAAAGCCCATGTCGCCGACACGGCGATGGTGCCTTCGCTGATCAGCGTCTACCCCGCCGCCAATTGGTTTGAGCGTGAGGTCTATGACCTGTTCGGCATCCTGTTCAGCGGCCACCCTGACCTGCGCCGCATTTTGACTGACTACGGCTTTCGCGGTCATCCGCTGCGCAAAGATTTCCCGACCACCGGCTACACCGAAGTGCGCTATGACGAGGTGCAAAAGCGGGTGGTCTATGAACCGGTCAAACTGGTGCAAGAATACCGTCAGTTCGATTTCATGAGCCCGTGGGAGGGTGCGCAATACATCCTTCCGGGCGACGAAAAGAAGGCTTGAAAAATGGACGGGGAACTTCGGCAGAACCATTACGACGACGGCTCGGTTGATCTGGAAACCGGCGAGCAGCGCATTCGCAATTTCAACATCAACTTCGGCCCGCAACACCCTGCAGCACACGGTGTTTTGCGACTTGTGCTAGAACTTGACGGCGAGATTGTTGAACGCTGCGACCCCCATATCGGCTTGCTGCACCGTGGCACTGAAAAGCTGATGGAAAGCCGCACCTACCTGCAAAACCTGCCCTATTTCGACCGGCTGGATTATGTGGCCCCCATGAACCAAGAACACGCTTGGTGCTTGGCCATCGAACGGCTGACAGGCACAGTCGTGCCGCGCCGCGCCAGCCTGATCCGCGTGCTGTTTTGCGAAATTGGTCGCGTGCTGAACCATATCTTGAACACTACGACCCAAGCGATGGACGTGGGCGCTTTGACCCCGCCGCTGTGGGGTTTTGAAGAGCGTGAAAAACTGATGGGCTTTTATGAGCGCGCATCGGGTGCGCGTTTGCACGCCGCCTATTTCCGCCCCGGTGGCGTGCACCAAGATCTGCCGCCGCAATTGCTGGACGATATGGAGGCTTGGTGTGACGGCTTCCAGCGCGTGCTGGACGATCTGCATGGGTTGCTCACCGAAAACCGCATCTTTAAGCAGCGCAATGTGGATATCGGCATCATCACCGAAGCTGATGTGCAGGCATGGGGCTTTTCAGGCGTCATGGCGCGTGGGTCGGGCCTTGCGTGGGATCTGCGCCGCAGCCAGCCTTACGAATGCTATGACGAGTTCGATTTCAAAATCGCCATCGGCAAAAACGGCGACTGCTATGACCGCTATCTGGTGCGCATGGCCGAGATGGAGGAATCCACCAAGATCATCCGTCAAGCCGTGGCCAAACTGCGTGAACCTGCGGCCCAAACCGACATTCTGGCGCGTGGCAAGCTGACCCCGCCGAAGCGTGCCGATATGAAAACCTCGATGGAAAGCTTGATCCACCATTTTAAGCTGTACACCGAAGGGTTCCATGTGCCCGCCGGTGAAGTTTACGCCGCCGTCGAAGCGCCCAAGGGCGAGTTTGGCGTGTATCTGGTGGCAGATGGCACGAACAAACCCTACCGCGCCAAACTGCGCGCACCGGGCTTCTTGCACCTGCAAGCGCTTGATTTCATGTGCAAAGGCCACCAACTGGCCGATGTTTCCGCCATCATCGGCACCATGGACATCGTTTTCGGAGAGGTTGACCGCTGATGCTGCGCCGCTTGCACAAAGACCAACCCGCCTCTTTCGCCTTCACCGAAAAGAACTTGGAATGGGCCAAGGGGCAAATTTCCAAATACCCCGAGGGCCGTCAGGCCAGCGCCATCATTCCGCTTTTGTGGCGCGCGCAAGAACAAGAAGGCTGGCTGACCCGTCCTGCGATTGAACATGTCGCCGATATGCTGAGCATGGCCTATATCCGCGCTTTGGAAGTGGCGACGTTTTACTTTATGTTCCAACTGCAACCGGTTGGCTCCATTGCCCATATCCAGATTTGCGGCACGACCACTTGCATGATTTGCGGCGCAGAAGAGCTTGTGGCTGTGGCGAAAGAGCTGATCTCGCCCCACGCGCATTCCCTGTCAGCCGATGGCAAGTTTTCGTGGGAAGAGGTTGAATGTATGGGCGCTTGCGCCAATGCGCCCATGGCCCAGATCGGCAAGGATTATTACGAAGACCTCACCGCCGATAAACTGCGCGACTTGATTGCGCGCTTCTCGAACGGCGAAGTTCCCGTTCCTGGCCCGCAGAATGGCCGCTATGCGGCGGAACCGTTGTCGGGCCTGACCAGCTTGAAAGATTTTGAAAGCGGCAAAAAGCAATACAATGCCTCGGCCCAAGCGGCGGTGGATTTGGGCGATACCGTCAAGCGTATTGATGGGTCGGAAGTGCCAATTTTAACGCCGTGGCTTAAGGGCCGCGCAACAGCGTAAGGGGGCGGAAATGAGCGATCATCACGCAGCAGCGTCCGAAGGGGCACGGGCTTCTAACTGGCTTTGGGCCGTGGTGGCTGGCGTTGTTGCGGCCTGCGTTGCCGTATGGCTGACCGGAATGGGCCTGCAAGCTGCCCTGCTCTTGGGCGGCACCGTCTTTATCGTCTACGCCGTGGTTCTGGCCCAGTTCTGGGAAGACCCGCCGCACGGCGACGCCCACGATCATGGCCATCACGAGCACTAGGACATGGCTCTCACACCAAACAACGGCAGTTTTGAAGCGCGGTTGATCGCTGTCGTGATCACCCTCGCTGCCCTACTGTGGTTGGGCGTGGAATATTTGGGTGGGCAAATGAACTGGCCGCCAAAATATGTCTTTCTGGCAGACCTGTCTGCTGGGGCCGCCTTTCTTTGGGCGATGATTGCAAGCTACCGGCTTTGGCGCAAAGGCCAGGCGAAATAGGCCCTTTGGGTCGCGAATAAAGGAACGGGCAGATGCTCAAGGATCAAGACCGCATCTTTACCAACCTGTACGGGATGCACGACCGCACCCTGCAAGGCGCCCGCAAGCGGGGCCATTGGGATGGCACGGCGGGCATTCTGGCTTTGGGCCGCGATAAGATTGTCGAGATTGTGAAAGCCTCCGGTCTGCGCGGGCGCGGTGGGGCAGGGTTCCCAACGGGGTTGAAGTGGTCGTTCATGCCCAAGGCATCCGACGGTCGGCCGTCGTATTTGGTGATCAATGCCGACGAATCTGAACCGGGCACCTGCAAAGACCGCGAGATTATGCGCCACGATCCCCACACGTTGATCGAAGGCGCCTTGATCGCCTCTTTCGCTATGGGGGCCAATAATTGCTACATCTACATTCGCGGCGAATACATCCGCGAGCGCGAAGCGCTGCAAGCCGCCATCGACGAATGCTATGATGCGGGCCTGTTGGGCAAGAACGCCTGCGGGTCGGGCTATGACTTCGATCTTTACCTGCACCACGGCGCTGGCGCTTACATCTGTGGCGAAGAAACTGCGCTTTTGGAAAGCCTTGAAGGCAAAAAGGGTATGCCCCGCATGAAGCCGCCGTTTCCGGCGGGCGCTGGCCTGTATGGCTGCCCCACCACGGTGAACAATGTGGAATCCATCGCCGTTGTGCCGACCATTCTGCGCCGTGGGGCGGAATGGTTCGCGGGTTTTGGCCGCCCGAACAACACGGGCACCAAGCTGTTTGGTATCTCGGGCCATGTGAACAACCCCTGCGTGGTGGAAGAAGCAATGTCGATCACGCTGCGCGAACTGCTGGAAGAGCATTGCGGCGGCGTGCGCGGCGGGTGGAAGAACCTGAAAGCCGTTATTCCGGGCGGGTCTTCGGTGCCGATGCTGACCGCGTCGCAATGTGACGATGCCATCATGGATTTTGATTGGCTGCGTGAACAACGCTCTGGCCTTGGGACAGCGGCGGTGATCGTGATGGATCAGCAAACCGATGTGATCAAAGCCATCTGGCGCTTATCCAAGTTCTACAAGCACGAATCCTGCGGCCAATGCACGCCCTGCCGCGAAGGCACGGGCTGGATGATGCGCGTGATGGAGCGGATCGTGAAGGGGGATGCCGAACTGGAAGAGATCGACATGTTGCTGTCGGTCACCAAACAGGTTGAAGGCCATACGATCTGCGCGCTTGGCGATGCGGCGGCATGGCCGATCCAAGGATTGGTGCGCGCCTTCCGCAACGAGATTGAAGATCGCATCAAATACAAGAAAACCGGCCGCGTCAGCGCCATTGCGGCAGAGTAAAGCTATGCGCTTTGGTTTGGCCACTGTGATCTGGGCGGCACTGGCGGGCATAACCCTCGCCACGTCTGCGTTTGCAGGCCCCGTTCCCATGGCACAGAACGCCCATATCAATGATGAACTGCGTGCTGGCTTTGCGGGGGACGTTTTGCGCAACACCTGCCCGACCATTTCAGCGCGGATGCTGGTGGTCATGGGCCGCTTGTGGGATCTGAAATCCTATGCCGAGGACCAAGGCTATACCGCTGAAGATTATGACGCTTTTCGCAACGATCCGGTTCAAAAAAAGCGCCTGAAAGATGAAGCTGCGGCTTACCTTGCTGCCGCAGGGGCCAAGCCTGACGATGTCGAAAGCTACTGCGCCGTGGGCGAGGCTGAGATTGCTCAGAAAACACCCATTGGCACTTTGTTGCGGTCCAGCCGATGAGCGCTGTCTTGACCCACAAAGCCCGCGCGCAAGCCATGCTTGCATCAGCAGAATTTTTGACGGCCACCGCATTGGGATGGCGAAATGCCGTTGCCAATGTGGCGCGAAAAGCGGATGAACCGCACCAAGCGAAGCGGGCGGCTTTTGCCCCTCGTTTCGCACGCGGCCAAAGCGGAAGGACCACCTGAGATGTCGAACCTGAAAAAGCTGATCATCGACGGGATCGAAGTCGAAGTTGATCCGGCCATGACCCTCATTCAGGCCGCCGAAGTCGCTGGCGTTGAAATTCCGCGCTTTTGCTATCACGAACGCCTGACCATCGCGGGCAACTGCCGGATGTGCTTGGTCGAGGTGGTGGGCGGCCCGCCCAAACCTGCCGCGTCCTGTGCGATGCAGGTCAAAGACTTGCGCGGTGGCCCGAACGGCGAACCTGCCGTGGTCAAAACCAACTCGCCCATGGTCAAAAAGGCCCGCGAAGGCGTGATGGAGTTTTTGCTGATCAACCATCCGCTCGATTGCCCGATTTGCGACCAAGGTGGGGAATGCGACCTGCAAGATCAGGCCATGGCTTACGGCGTTGATTTCAGCCGCTACCGCGAACCCAAGCGCGCTTCGGAAGATTTGAACCTTGGCCCCTTGGTCGAAACCAAAATGACGCGCTGCATTTCGTGCACCCGCTGTGTGCGCTTTACCTCAGAAGTTGCGGGCATCACGCAAATGGGCCAAACGGGGCGCGGCGAAGATGCTGAGATTACATCTTATCTGAACATGACACTCGATTCCAACCTGCAGGGCAATATCATTGACCTGTGCCCTGTGGGCGCGCTGACCTCAAAGCCCTACGCCTTCACTGCCCGCCCGTGGGAGTTGACCAAGACCGAATCCATCGACGTTATGGATGCTTTGGGGTCCAACATCCGCATCGACACCAAGGGCCGCGAAGTGATGCGCATTCTGCCGCGCAACCATGACGGCGTGAATGAAGAGTGGATTTCCGATAAAACCCGCTTCATCTGGGACGGTTTGCGCCGCCAGCGCCTAGACACGCCCTATATCCGCGAAAACGGCAAGCTGCGCAAAGCGGGCTGGGGTGAGGCGCTGGTCAAAGTGGCCGCTGCGATGGCGGGCAAAAAGGTTCTGGGCCTTGTGGGCGATCTGGCCCCCGTTGAAGCGGCGTTTTCGCTCAAAGCCTTGGTGGAATCGCTCGGCGGGCAAGTTGAATGCCGCACCGATGGGGCGCGTTTGCCGATTGGCAACCGCTCGGCCTATGTGGGCAATGCGGCGATTGCCGACATCGACGATGCGCGCACGATCTGGCTGATCGGCACCAACCCCCGCATGGAAGCCCCCGTGCTGAACGCCCGTCTGCGCAAAGCATGGTCCAAGAACGCCAAGATCGCGCTGATCGGACCTGCGGTTGATTTGACCTATGACTACACCCATGCTGGAACCGACCGCGCCGCTTTGGCGTCTGTTGTGGCCAATGCCACTCAGACCGGTGGTTTGGTGATTGTGGGGCAGGGCGCTATTGGCGAGGCTGACGGCGAGGCTGTCTTGGCCCATGCCATGGCATTGGCCGAAAAGATTGGTGGCAAGTTGTTGGTGCTTCACACCGCAGCGTCGCGCGTCGGTGCGATGGATGTGGGCGCTGTCACCGACGGCGCGCTGTTGGCCGCTGTGGAAGGTGCGGAAGTGATCTACAACCTTGGCGCTGATGAGGTCGAAATCGCCGCTGGCCCCTTTGTGATCTATCAGGGCAGCCACGGCGACCGTGGGGCCAACCGCGCCGATGTGATTTTACCTGCCGCCGCTTATACCGAAGAAAACGGCCTGTTCGTGAACACCGAAGGTCGCCCGCAATTGGCGATGCGTGCGGGTTTTGCGCCGGGGGAAGCCAAGGAAAACTGGGCCATCCTGCGCGCTTTGTCATTCGAACTGGGCAAAACCCTGCCGTGGGATAGCCTAAGCCAACTGCGCGCGGCACTTGTGGTCAAGCACCCGCATCTGGGCGCGGTCGATCAGGTGGCCGACAATGGCTGGACGCCCGTGGCCCTGCGTGACATGGGCACGGCCACCTTCCGCACCGTTTACAAAGCTTACTATATGACCAACCCCATCGCACGGGCTTCGGCCACGATGGGGGAATTGGCGGCATTGGAAGCGGGCCGTGTGGCCCCGCAGATGGCGGCAGAATGATGCCCCATTGCACCAGACCTGCCGCTGAAAACGATTGCACTTTGCTTGGGTTTGCGGTGTGCCGCGCCAAAGCTGCGGTAAGAACGACCACGGCGCGGGCAACACCCGCGACCTTGGCCGCCTGAAGGAAAGAGGACAGGAATTATGGGTTTCTTTGCGACAGGGCTTGGCACGGCGGTGCTGTTGATTGGCCAAAGCCTGCTGATTGTGGCTTTTGTGATGATCAGCCTTTTGTTCTTGGTTTACGGCGATCGTAAGATCTGGGCCGCTGTGCAAATGCGCCGTGGCCCCAATGTCGTGGGCCCGTTTGGCTTGCTGCAAACCGTGGCCGATGCGTTGAAATATGTCGTCAAGGAAATCGTGGTGCCCGCAGGGGTTGACCGGCCGGTGTTCTTCTTGGCCCCGCTGCTGTCTTTTGTGCTGGCGATCTTGGCTTGGGCGGTTTTGCCCTTTAGCCCCGGTTGGATTTTGGCGGATATCAACGTGGCCGTGCTGTTCGTTTTCGCCGCCTCCTCGCTTGAAGTGTACGGCGTGATCATGGGCGGGTGGGCGTCAAACTCGAAATATGCCTTTCTCGGCTCGCTGCGTTCTGCGGCGCAGATGATTTCTTATGAGGTTTCGCTGGGCCTGATCATCATCGGGGTGATCTTGTCGACAGGTTCGCTGTCGTTCGGCGCGATTGTTGAGGCGCAAAACACCGGATACGGAGCCTTGGGCTGGTACTGGCTGCCGCACTTGCCGATGGTGGTGTTGTTCTTCATCTCGGCGCTGGCCGAAACCAACCGCCCACCGTTTGACTTGCCTGAAGCGGAATCCGAACTGGTTGCGGGCTTTATGGTCGAATACTCCTCGACCCCGTATCTTTTGTTCATGGCGGGCGAATATATCGCCATCTTCCTGATGTGCGCGCTGATCACGCTGTTGTTCTTTGGTGGCTGGCTCTCGCCCATTCCGGGCATTCCGGATGGGGTGCTGTGGATGGTTGCCAAGATGTGGGTGTGGTTCTTTATGTTTGCCATGGTGAAGGCGATTGTGCCGCGCTATCGCTACGACCAATTGATGCGGATTGGTTGGAAAGTGTTCTTGCCCATGTCGCTGGCTTGGGTTGTGCTGGTGGCCTTCTTGGCCAAGTTTGAAATCCTCGGCCACTTCTGGGCCCGCTACGCGATGGGGGGCTGATCTATGGCCAATGTCGACTGGACCCGGGCGACCAAATACTTCTTCTTGATGGATTTCATCAAAGGCTTTGGCTTGGGGATGAAGTATTTCTTCGCCCCCAAGGCCACGCTGAACTATCCGCATGAAAAAGGCCCGCTGAGCCCGCGCTTTCGCGGCGAACACGCGCTGCGCCGGTACCCTTCGGGCGAAGAGCGTTGCATCGCTTGCAAGCTATGCGAGGCCGTTTGCCCCGCCCAAGCCATCACGATTGATGCCGAACCGCGCGAAGACGGCAGCCGCCGCACCACGCGCTATGACATCGACATGACCAAGTGCATCTACTGCGGCTTCTGCCAAGAGGCTTGCCCCGTCGATGCCATTGTCGAAGGACCGAACTTCGAATTCGCCTCAGAAACCCGCGAAGAGTTGTTCTACGACAAGGCCAAACTGCTTGATAACGGCGACCGCTGGGAAGCCGAGATTGCGCGCAACCTTGAATTAGACGCCCCGTATCGCTGATGACCCAAGATTTCGCCAAATTCTTCCAGTCGATGATGGAGCAGGGCCAAACCATGGCCCGCGCCTTCACGCCCTCGGCCCTTGGCACGATAGACCCCAAGGCGTTCGAGGCCATGTTTCCTGCCATGCCCAAGGACATGCTAGAGATGTTCTTTGGCAAAACCTTTAACCCCGAAGGATTGGATGCGCGCACCCGTTTCTTGGTGGCCATCGCCGCCCAAACTGTGCTTGGCCCCGTGGGTGAACCCCAACTGCGCCCGACCGTGCGCAATGCTTTGGCTGCAGGCGCCACGGCGCGGGAAATTGCCGAAGTGATCTGGCAAATGTCCATGTTCGGCGGCTTGCCCGCCACCCAGAAGGCGCTGGAAATAGCCCAAGCCGTCTTCACCGAAACCGAGGAGACCCAAGCATGACCGTGGCAGACCTGGCCTTTTACGCCTTTTCCACCGTCACGGTGGCCGCAGCCTTGATGGTAACGCTGTCGCGCAATCCGGTGCATTCGGTGCTGTGGTTGATCTTGACCTTTCTGTCAGCGGCGGGGCTGTTTGTGCTGCTGGGGGCAGAATTTGTCGCGATGCTGCTGATCATCGTCTATGTTGGCGCGGTGGCGGTTTTGTTCTTGTTTGTCGTGATGATGCTGGACGTGGATTTTGCCGAGCTGAAAAGCGAGATGGCCAAGTATATGCCCATCGGCCTGTTGGTCGCGGTGATTTTGTTGATCCAACTGGCCTTTGGCCTTGGCGCTTGGGTTTCGGCTGAGGGTGCTATGGGGCTGCACCAAGCCCCCACGCCCGATGCCACCCAGATTGATAACACCCGCGCCTTGGGACTGCTGCTGTATGATACATACCTTTACCTGTTCCAATTGGCCGGTTTGATCCTGCTGGTCGCTATGATCGGCGCGATTGTTCTAACGCTGCGCCATCGCCGCGACATCAAGCGGCAAAACGTGCTGCACCAGATGTGGCGCGATCCGGCCAAGGCGTTGGAAATGGTCGATGTGAAGCCGGGGCAGGGGCTTTAAAGGCGGTGCGTGCCAGCACGCACCCTACGAAATACCGGCGGGTTTACCCGCGACTGACTGAAACGGGCCAAGACCCGGAGGAACTTTGATGATCGGACTGCAACATTACCTTGTCGTGGCGGCGGCTTTGTTCGTCATTGGCATCTTTGGCATCTTCCTCAACCGGAAGAATGTGATCGTCATCCTGATGTCGATTGAACTGATGCTCTTGGCCGTGAACATCAACTTCGTGGCCTTCTCGTCTGCGTCGGGCGATCTGGTGGGGCAGGTGTTCAGCCTGCTGATCCTGACCGTGGCTGCGGCAGAGGCGGCGATTGGGCTTGCCATTCTGGTCGTGTTCTTCCGCAATCGTGGGTCGATTGATGTTGAAGATGCCAATGTGATGAAGGGCTGAGGATATGGTAACGGTCATCCTTCTTGCCCCCTTGGTGGGTGCGCTAATCTGCGGGTTCTTTTGGCGCTTGATTGGCGAAAGAACGGGGCAAATTGTCTCGACCGCTTTGCTCTTCTTGGCGGCGGGCCTGTCTTGGTATGTGTTTTTGACCTTTGATGGCGTTACACAGCATATTTCCCTGCTGCGCTGGATTGAAAGCGGGTCACTGTCGACCGATTGGGGCATCAGGCTGGATCGGTTGACGGCGATCATGCTGGTTGTGGTCAACACGGTGTCGGCTTTGGTGCACCTGTATAGCTTTGGCTACATGGCGCATGACGAAAACTGGGGGCATGACGAACCCTACCGCGCCCGCTTCTTCGCCTATCTTTCGTTCTTTACCTTTGCCATGCTGGCACTGATCACCTCGGACAATCTGGTACAGATGTTCTTTGGCTGGGAGGGTGTGGGCGTGGCCTCATACCTTTTGATCGGGTTTTACTACCGCAAGCCCACCGCCAATGCGGCGGCGATCAAGGCCTTTGTGGTCAACCGTGTGGGTGACTTTGGCTTTGCCTTGGGGATTTTCGGCCTGTTCTACCTGACCGATTCCATCAAGTTTGATGATGTCTTTGCTGCCACCCCCGCTTTGGCCACCACCAACTTGCATTTCCTTTGGGCCGATTGGAATGCCGCCAACCTGATTGGCGTGCTGTTGTTCATCGGCGCTTGCGGCAAATCGGCGCAACTGTTCCTACACACATGGCTGCCCGACGCGATGGAGGGGCCAACGCCCGTGTCAGCCCTGATCCACGCCGCAACGATGGTGACGGCGGGCGTGTTCTTGGTGTGCCGGATGTCGCCGCTGTTTGAACATGCGCCCGAAGCCAAGGCGTTTATCGTGGTCATCGGGGCCTCGACGGCGTTTTTTGCCGCCACCGTGGGCTTGGTGCAAAACGACATCAAGCGTGTGATCGCCTATTCGACCTGTTCGCAACTGGGCTATATGTTCGTGGCCGCTGGGTCGGGCGTGTATGGGGCGGCGATGTTCCACCTGTTCACCCACGCTTTCTTTAAAGCGATGCTGTTCTTGGGGGCAGGGTCGGTCATCACCGCGATGCACCATGAACAAGATATGCGCAATTACGGTGGCTTGCGCAAAAAGGTGCCCTTCACCTTTGCCATGATGATGATCGGCACGCTGGCCATCACGGGCGTTGGCATTCCCTTCTCGGGCGAATGGTTCGGCACACCGATTGGCTTTGCAGGCTTTCTGTCGAAAGACGCGATCATTGAAAGCGCCTTTGCGGGTGGGTCGATGTATGCGTTCACCTTGCTGGTGGTCGCGGCCTGCTTCACCTCGTTTTACTCGTGGCGGTTGATTTTTATGACCTTCTACGGGCCGGAAAAAGGCGATCACCACGCCCACGCGCATGCGCACGAAAGCCCCCTGGTGATGACAATTCCTTTGGCTGTGCTGGCGGTGGGCGCGGTGTTTGCGGGGATGGTCTGGTTCAATGATTTCTTTGGCAATCACGAAACCATGGCGCATTTCTTCAGCCTCCCGCACGAAGGCGGGCATGAGATTGGCGCGATCTTTATGGGGCCGGACAACCATGTTCTAGAACTGGCGCATGAAAGCCCCATTTGGGTCAGCTTGGCGCCCTTTATGGCGATGTTGCTGGGCCTTGCGGTG
>Ga0209550_10000358_pt1 | contig 41371 bp, 29 predicted proteins | sample LauGreSuBDMM15SN_2_FD_187567 | JGI IMG/M metagenome (GOLD analysis project Ga0209550, IMG submission 187567) | Freshwater lake microbial communities from Lake Michigan, USA - Su13.BD.MM15.SN (SPAdes) (version 5) | ecosystem: Environmental > Aquatic > Freshwater > Lake | place: Lake Michigan...
AGCGACGCCCCTACAATCATAAAAATGAAACACCCCCTCCGCCTCACTTTCGCCGCATGCCTCGCTGGTGCGCTCGCATTCTCCGCCGCCGCCCAAGACACCACAAAGAAGCAAGGCTCGGCGACAGCCGGCTCCACCAAGGCTCCCGGCAAGGCCACGAAAGGCGAAATCACGGGCGGGCTTCCCGCCGACGCCCGCACGCTCCAACTCGGCGACGCCGCTCCCGACTTCACGCTCCTCGGTATCGACGGCAAGACGCACACTCTCGCCGACTACAAGGCTGCGAAGCTCCTCATGGTGGTCTTCCTCTCCAACCACTGTCCTTACTCGCACGCTGCGGAGACGCGTCTCATCCCGCTCGCGAAAGAGTTCAAGGCGCAGGGCCTCGACGTCGTTTCCATCAACCCCAACAGTCCGGACAGCGTCCGCGTCGATGAGCTCGGCTACAGCAAATACAACGACGGCTACGCGGAGATGAAACTCTACGCGCGCGACTCGGGTTTCCCGTTTCCGTATCTCTACGACGGTGACACGCAGGCCGCCGCCAAGGCCTATGGCTGCCTCGCGACGCCCCACGTCTTCCTCTTCGATCAGGAGCGCAAGCTCCGCTACGTCGGCCGCGTAGACGACTCGCGCTTCGAGGATCCGAAGACGGTGACCTCGCACGACACCCGCAACGCCGTCGTCGAGCTGCTCGCCGGCAAGTCCGTCACGACGCCGAAGACCATCGTCATGGGCTGCTCGACGAAGTGGAACACCAAGCGCGACGACATCGCCAAGGCCGAGGAGAAATGGAGATCCGAGGCCGTCGATCTCGAGCTGATCGATGCGGCAGGCGTGGCCAAGCTGGCGAAGAATGACTCCAACCGCCTCCGCCTCGTCAACGTCTGGGCCACCTGGTGCGCGCCCTGTGTCGCGGAGTTCCCCGCGCTCGTCTCGCTCGCCCGCCGCGTCGGCAACCGCGATTTTGAGATGGTCACGATCTCGATGGACGATCCCAAGATGCAGCCGCAGGTGAAGGCGTTTCTCGAAAAGCAGCACGTGGCCACGCCCGCGCGGCTCAAGCGCCTGCTCGCCGCCGAAGGCCGCGGCGCGCTCAACGTCCTCTACACCGGCGCGAGCACCGATGCGCTCGTGAAGGCCCTCGACCCCGAGTGGCCCGGCCCGCTCCCGCATACGGTGTTGATCGCGCCCGGTGGGAAAATCCTCTGGCGTCACAACGGCGCCGTCGACCCCGAGGTCTTGAAGCACAAGGTGATCGATTTACTGGGACCGTTCTACACGCCGGAAGAGAAGCGGTGAGGAGCGGTTAGCCAGAATTTGAGTTTTTGACTTCTGGTAGCTACAAGCGCGAGCGAGTGGGGTTTCGATGATCGTCCAGCGATCACGAGACGTGGGTATGAGGATCCGCGCGGCAGCCGTCTGCGTACTTTTCGCTGGCGCGTGACGGCTGCGCTCCTCCATCTCCTTCGGTTCACGGTCCTACGCATGTCTTCTTCGTCATCTCGCTCCACCCTCGGTTTCGGCATCATCGGCGTCGGCATGATTGCCCACTACCATGCGCAGGCGATCGCGGCGACGCAGGGCGGGCGGCTGGTGGGCGTTGCGACGCGCAATGCGGAAAACGGCCGCGCCTTTGCGGCGAAACACGCGGTGCCGTTCGTCACGACGAGTGTCGCCGAACTCGTCGCGCGGCCCGACATCGACGTCGTGTGCATCACGACGCCGAGCGGGGCGCACTTGGAGCCGGCGCTGGCCGCCGTCCGTGCGGGCAAACATCTCGTCGTCGAGAAGCCCATCGAGATCACCGTCGAGCGGACGGACGAACTCCTCCGCGCGGCCGATGCCGCGGGCGTGAAGATTTCGCCGATTTTTCAGGCGCGCTTTGGCGAGGGTGCGAGGGCACTCAAGGCAGCGATCGAAGCCGGCCGCTTTGGCCGTCTCGTGCTCGCGAGCGCGTATGTGAAATGGCACCGCTCACGTGAGTATTACACCGGTTGGAAAGGCACGCTGGCCCTCGATGGTGGGGGTGCGGCGATCAATCAGGGCATTCATGGGATCGACCTGCTCCAGTGGTTTGCCGGGATGCCCGTTGAGGTCTACGCGCGAAAGACCCGGCGCGTCTACGAACACATCGAAGCGGAGGATACCCTCAGCGCCACGCTCCACTATCCGAACGGCGCGCTCGGCAGCATCGAGGCGACGACGGCGGCGTGGCCGGGCTGGTCGCGGCGCATTGAGATTTGCGGCGAAAACGGCTCGGCGCGACTGGAAGACGATCATCTGGCGGAATGGAAATTTCGCACCGCATTGCCCGAAGACGACGCCATCCGCGCGGCCGGCCTCGATCCCGCGATGGCTTCCGGGGCGGGCGCGCCGAACGCGATCAGCCACCACGGGCACCTGCGGCAAATTCAGGATTTGATCGATTCGCTGCGTGAGAGCCGGCCCTTGGCGATCAACGGGCACGAGGCGCGCAAAGCGGTTGCCCTGATTTGCGCGCTCTACGCTTCCGCTCAGCAGGGTGCGCCGGTTAAACTTGGCGCGTAGGGCGGGGCTTGGGCGGATTTTAGTCCGCCTTTTGCGTAGTTTTTGAAATTAACGCTGGAAGGCGGACTGAAGTCCGCCCTACCTAACGTTCCCCTATGTCATCCCCCTCCGTTTCCGCCCTCCCTTGGTATCGGACGCTCACGCCGAACCACTGGTTTGTTTTCACCGTCGCCTCGCTAGCATGGATGTTCGACTGTCTTGATCAGCAGCTCTTCATCCTCGCCCGCGACAATGCCATAAAGGCGCTTTCCGCGGCCGGCACCTCCGGGCCGGAGCTCAAGTCGCTCAGCGGCTGGGCGCAGAGTATCTTCGTCGCGGGGTGGGCGCTCGGCGGGCTCATCTTCGGCTCAGTCGGCGACCGTATCGGCCGCGCGAAGACGCTCTCGATCACGGTGCTCATCTACTCCCTCTGCACGGGGCTTTCGGCGTTTTCACGGGACGTGACCGAATTCATGATCTATCGCGCGCTCACCGGCCTCGGCGTCGGCGGCGTGTTCGGTCTCGCGGTGGCACTCGTTGCGGATTCGTTGCCCGAGCTGGCGCGGCCCAAGGCGCTCGGTCTCCTTCAGGCGCTCTCGGCGGTGGGCAACGTCACTGCCGGTCTGATCGCCATGTCTCTCGCGGAGATGGATCCGATGAACTCGTGGAAATACCTGTTCTGGATCGGTGCGGCCCCGGCCTTCCTCTGCATTTTCATTATGTTCCGCCTCAAGGAGCCGGTCAAATGGGTCGCGGCGCGCGACGCCAGCCGGCTCGCTGGTGGCAAGGCGATGGGCAGCTACGGCAGCCTCTTCGGCGAGGTGCAATGGCGCCGCCCGGCGATTTTGGGTATGATTCTCTGCGTGTCCGGCGTCGTCGGCCTCTGGGGCGTCGGCTTTTTCAGCGGCGCGCTCATTGGCCCGGCGATCGAGAACGCGCTCAAGGCGCAAAACCCGGCGATCACCCCCGCCGCGCTCGCCGCCGGCAAGCAGTGGTGGACCGCCGCCAATCTCATCGTGCAGAACATCGGCGCGTTCTTTGGGATGATCCTTTTCGCGAAGCTCGCGCACCGGTTCGGGCGGAAAACTGTCTTCGCCCTCGGCTTCATCGCCGCGTTTGCCGCCACGATCTTTTTCTATCAAAATTTCCAAACTAAGGCCGACATCTGGATGACGGGTATGATGGGCTTCTGTCAGCTCAGCATCTTCGCCGGCTTCGCGATCTATCTGCCCGAGCTGTTCCCCACGCGGCTGCGCAGCACGGGCGTGAGTTTTTGCTACAACGTCGGGCGCTTCATCGCGGCCACCGGACCGATCACGCTGGGTGGCTTGCAGAAATATCTGAGCGAAAAAGCCGTGGCCGCGCTCCCCACGACCGCCGACGCGCTCTCCAAGGCTGACGCTCAGCTCACCGCCTTTCGCAGCGCCGCCTGCTGGCTCGCTTGCATCTACGTGATCGGCCTCCTCGTGCTCCCGTTCTTGCCCGAGACCAAGGGCCGGCCGATGCCCGAAGAGTAAATGTCTCCGCGCGGCGCGTCCCGAATCTTTTTTCAAGAAAGCGTCTGCGGCTGCAAAAAAATATCCGATCAGTAGGCATTACCTGTTATGAGAGATCGATTTACGGGTCTTTGTAGATTCTTTTTTAATTACGCAGTTATTTTTGAGCGTTCGTCGTAGTCGCGCATCTATCATCTCGTAGACAGTGCTGTGCTGGTAACACAGTACTTAGTTTGTAGTTATTAAGGTTTGCTTGGTGTCAGGTCACACGGGCCGCTCCTTTACGGGGGCGGCTCTTGTGTTTTTGGGGTTGGAGACCTTCGCCGTCGGCTTTTTGTTTTTCGGTTTCTGTTTTCTGACTGACGCATATTCCGCTTGCGCCGTCTTCGTGAGCGCCGTTGCGTGCGCGTGCCTGTAGGGGTGTCTTCCGCGGAAGACTGAGATTGCGGTGCGCTCGACCGCTCGACCCTTCGAACCTGGACGGATCATGCCGACGAAGGAAACAGCAGGCGCTGCCACCGCGCCATTTTTGGGCGCACAGCGCCCCTTTTGTTGGGAGTTCGTTGAGGGCGCAGGCGCAACGCCACCATGAAACTCCCGAATCGAAATCTAATCCTCGCCGCCCTGCTCTTCGTGGGTGGGCACGCATTTGCCCAAACTCGGCCGGTTGCGCCAGCCACGCCCGCCGCCTCGTCGACCTCTCCCAAGGCCTCCGCCGAAACGGTGACGCTGGCCGCCGTCCGTGTTGCGAGCGACCTCTGGGAATCTCCCCTCGCACGCATTCCGGCGAGTGTCACCGTGTTCGACGAAACGGCCCTGCGGGCCGGCGCGGTGCGGCACTTTGGCGATCTGACCGATCAGATTCCTAATTTAACTTTTACCGGCGGAACGTCGCGTCCGCGGTATTTCCAGATTCGTGGCATTGGGGAAAATTCGCAGTTCGAAGGTGAGACGCCCGATTCCACGGTGCGCTTTCTCGTCGATGATCTGGACTTCACGGGTCTCGGCACGCTCGGCGGGACGTTTGATGTACGCCAGGTGGAGGTCTTGCGCGGACCGCAAGCTGGGGCATTTGGCGCCAACGCCGCGGGCGGTGTCGTCCGCCTGCTCACCAACGCGCCCACGCCGTATTGGTCCGGCCGGATCGAGGCGAGCGCCGGTGGCGATGCGTTGCGCGAGGGCGGCTGGGCGTTCGGCGGCTCGCTCACGCCGAGCAATCCGGAGCGGCTCATGGCTCGCGTCGCGATTCACCAGAGCAACAGCGACGGCTTCCGCCGCAACGTCACGCTCAACCGCGACACGAACGCCCGCGACGAGTTCAACGCCCGCCTCCGGCTCACCGCGAATCCCTCGTCAGTGGTGCGTCTCGACGGCACGTTTCTGTTTTCCGAATTGAGCAACGGTTATGACGCGTTCGCCTTGGATAATAACGGGAAGCTCACGTTCAGCGACCAGCCGGGCCGCGACGACCAACGTTCCCGCGCGGCCAGCTTGCGCGCCACCTTTTCCGGCATGGAGGGGGCGCGCCTCTCGTCCGTCACGAGCGCGAGCTGGGTGAAATCCCGCTATGCCTACGACGACGACTGGACCGCCGGATCGTATCAGGGTTTCAGTGACTTGGACCGCGATCGCACCGTTTTCAACCAGGAGCTCCGTCTCGACTCCACGCTCACCCGCAGTGCGCTCGGCTGGATCGATCGCTGGACCCTAGGTGCTTTTCTCGCCAATACTCGCGAAACCAGCGCGTACACGAATTCCGACCCTGACAACATCCGGGGCCTCCGCACTCGCTACAGCGCTGGCAACACCGCGCTTTTCGGCCAAATCGCGCACGATCTCTCTGCGCAGACGCGCCTCGTCGTCGGCCTCCGTAGCGAGTGGGTCGATCTCGACGGACACGGCACGAAGACGCGCTACCGTACTGCGCGCAAAGCCTTCGATCCCGAGGTAACGTTTCATCCTGTCTTCGACGACACGGTGTTCGGCGGCAAGGTCACGCTCGAGCACGACCTGAACGCGAACCAACTCGTCTTCGCTTCGGTCACGCGCGGTTACAAAGCCGGCGGCATTAATATCGATGCGCGCATCAGCCCGCCCGCCGATCCGCTCACTTACGGAACCGAAACTCTGTGGAATTACGAAGTCGGCCTCCGCGGCAACTGGCTCGATCACGCACTGACCGGCGAACTCACGGCGTTCTACCTCGACCGTCGCGACACGCAGGTGCGCGACTCCGCCGGCTTCGGCGGAAACTATCGTTTCTTCACCGCCAACGCCCGCCGCGCCCACGTCGCCGGTCTCGAAGCCTCTGCGGCCTATGCGCTCACGAAGGCGCTTTCGCTGCACGCGACGCTCGCGCAGATGGGCTCCGCACTCGACCGCTTCACGCTCACCAATGGCAATGCCGGTGGCGGTCGCCGTCTCGCGAATACGCCGCGCTACGGTTACACGCTCGGCACGCGTTATCGCGATGCTGCGGGTTTCTTCGCCAACGCCGAACTCGTCGGCCGCGCCGAACAGTTTGATTCCAATAACCAGAACGAAGCCCGCCGCGCCTTCCGCCTCGTCAATGCCAGTCTCGGTTACACCTGGCACCCATGGACGTTCACGGTGTGGGGCCGTAACCTTGCCAACACGCGCTACGAAAAACGCGTCTATTTCTTCGGCAACGAAGATCCGGACTACGTCGACACGCGTTACGAAGACCGCGCCGATCCGCGCCAGGTCGGCGTGAGCGCGGCGTATCGGTTTTGATCGTACGTAGCGTTCGCCGTGAGCGCTGGGATGCGCTCGCAGCGGTGCAAGCAGGCTAGGGTATTGGGGTTAACTGTTCAGCAACACACCGGTTGATTCGCCGGAGGCGAGGGTGATTTTGCCGGGGCTGCGGAGCGTGGCTTGGATATCGAGCAACGTGAATAGCGCGGTGGCGACTTCCGGGGTGCGCTGGATTTCGGCGAGGGCGCGGCCGACGACTTGCGGGCGCACGGCTTGAGCTTGGCCGAGGCGCTGGGAGGCTTTGTTGTCGGCGGCGGAGTGGATGATCGCGACTTCGTTTTCGCCGGCCTGGCGCATCGCGGCGGTGACTTGGCGGAGGCGGTTGACGACCTTGCGCTGGATCTCGGCGATCATGCCTTTGTCGCGGAAGGCGACTTTGCGGACTTAGGTCGAGCCAAGGCTAAAACCCCATTGCGAATACGTCGGTGAAACTTCTTCGCGGACTTTGCGGGAGAGGGCGTCGCGATTTTCGAGGAGCACTTCGAGGCGCCGATTGGAGAGCTGTTTCACGACGGCCGTGGCGACGTTGGCCTTGAGGGAGCCGATCGGGTCGGAGTTTTGAAACAGGAAGGCTTTGGGTTCCTTCACGAACATTTCGAACCAGATACCGACGCCCATCGGGGCGCCTTCCTCGGAGTTAACGAGCTGATTGCGCAGGTAGGCTTGGTGGATGACAGTGCGGACGGCGTCGGCTTTGCCGAAGAGCGGGAAGAGGAGGGCCTTCGGGCCGAAGTGGGCGATGGGGAAGAAAAGGCCGAGCTCTTCGAACAGGCCCACGACTTTGCCGAAAAACGTATAGACGAGCACGGTGCGCCTGGGGGAGCACGCGCTAGAGTTGAAACATCTGGCCGATGGCGAGGACGATGGGGACGCCGATGAAGCTGCCGACGACGCCGATCAGGACTGAGACAAGGAGAGGGGACATGGGAGGGAGGAGGAGAGAGGGGGAGAAGGACCAAGTGCCAAGGACCAATGACCAAGGCCTAATGACTAATGTCTAATGGCGGGGGCCGTGCGGGGAGGGCGGGGTGTGGCGCTCAATCTCTAATCTGCGATTTGGATTCTTTGCAGTGCATCCCATGGGAGGGCACGGTGCCGATTGGCGATTGCGTTGAGTCAGGGCGTGCGCTTCCACGCGGCGTCGAGTTTGAAAATGCGCTCGGCGTTGGCGTGGTAAAATTTTTCCAAAATGGCGGGCGGCAGGTGGAGGGCCTCGGTCTGACGGTTGTTGTAGGTCGTCTCGCCTTGGCCGGCGTAGTAGTCCCAGTCAGCGCGATAGCGGAGCTCGAGGCTATTGACGTGGCCCTGGCGTTGCGCGGCGGTGGGCGGGGTGTCGCGCCGGTGGGGCATCCAGCCGGAGTCGACGCCATAGAGAATGCGATCGGGAAACTTCGCGAAGAGGGCGCGGACTTTTTCGGCCGGGTGGCGCGTGAGATTGCGGGTGCGGGCGGACACCTCGATGTGAAAATTCGGATAGCGAGCGAGGCGGTCGGCGATGCCGTCGAGATCGTGTTCGAGGCTGCCGAGGTGGGCGCCGACCACGACGAGCGTCGGGTGTTTCTTCATGACGTTGTCGCGCGCGGCGATGATGGCGGCGTGGCTCGGATATTCGGGTTTGCCGTAGAGATGCCACTGCGGATTCGTCGAGTAGTAGCTGTAGTGGGAGCTGTCTTTGTCGAGTGGGAGCCAGGCGTCGATGGGCTCGGCGAGGTGGGCGTGGAGCGGTTTCCCGACTTTGGCGAGATGCGCGTAGATGGGATCGAAGAGCGGATCGTCGGGGAGGATAAATTTTCCGTCGCGGTTCTTGATATCAATGCCGACCTCTTTCCAAATTTTCACGGCGACAGCGCCGCGGGCGAACGCGCGGTCGAGGGCGGCGATGGTGCGGGCGGCGTAGGCGGGTTCGTCGCGGGTGAGGAGATCGAAGGTCGTGGTAACGGGGTAGAGCTGCGGGTGTTTGCCGTAGAGCTCGAAGGCGACCCGATCCATCAGCGCGAGGTGCCCGTCGCCGCCGGGGACGCAGACGTTGATTGTGCGGACGTTGATGCGGGCGAAGAGGGCGTGGATGGCCGGGACGTCTTCAAAAATGTGCGAATGGACATCAATCTTCAGGATTTTTTCGTAGGCGGGCGTGGGCGCGGCGGCGGCGAAGGCAGCGGTGAGGCCGAGCGTAAAGGCGAGGACTGAGCCAAGGCCGGTGCGGACGAATGGAAGGAGGGAAAAATACATACGAGGGTAGGGGCTGGGAGCGTGCGGGAGGGAAGGCGCCCAATGCAAGACGGCCGGGGAGCAGGCGAGATTTGATGGGTGCGAATCAACCTGAGCCTAAATCGCGGAGCAAGGGGCAGAGGATGCATCGCTAATCCGCGCTAATTGTTGATCAGCGAGGACGCGGCGCGGATGCGGGTGGAGAGGGCGTTGGAGAAATTGCGCCGTGTGCTGGCGCGGCGTGGGGTGACTTCGACGGGTGCGGCGCTGGGCGCGGTGTTGGCAGAGCAGGCGGCGGCGGCCAAGTCGACCGCGAGTGGCGGGAAGTAGCCGGCGTTTTTATCGTGCTCGCAAAAGGCGGGTCAGAGACCTCGCCCGACTTCAGGGGTGCGCGCGGACTTTGCGGAACAGGAGTTCGGTTGAATCCGATCGGGGTCGCGGCGGGCGTGAAAAATGTCGGCGACGAGCCAATGCTCGTCGAGTTCACGAAACCAAAGCGAAACGAGAGCGCGTCGGTGCCGGATAAAAAAAACCTACGCGCCAACTGTGCGGGTGGGCGCGAAAAACGAGTTCCGTAGTCTGGTCCGTGTAGCCCTGCTCGTGAGAGCGGGGATGCGGGCAATCGGCTGGCGGTCCCTCCCGCCTCTCACGAGGCGGGCTACCAACCGTAAGGGCGCGACCACTTTTCAGGTCGTGGCACGAGGACTGTTGAGAGATCGGAAAAGATCGGGCCGCGTTTCCGAGGCGCCGGGCTGCGCTGTGAGCAGACCGACAGTGACTCGCTCGACTTCCCTCCGCGCTCGGCCGCGGAGCTGTGCGCGGCGGGGTTTGCGGTGACGGCGAGCACGCCATGGGCGGTACCATCAAGCTCACGAAACGTACCGATTTCTTTTTCACGGGCCGCAACCTCCGCAGCGAGCCGGTGATCACGTTCCAGAAATCGGGCAACGCCCCGCCGTCCCGACGTCGGTCGAAGTGACGGGCGCCGTCTGGACGTTGAGGGTGAAGGGCGTGTTTTGAGCCCGCAGGGCACCGCGGCAACTGATCGACTTCGCCGTTTTATCCGCGGCCTCGGGGAAAGCAGGATCGAATCGCCGGCCGCGTGGCTTCAACAAAGGACGCGTGGCTTCAACAAAGGACGTGCGGCCCGCGGCCGTGCGTGCTAGCGATCCCAACCCCAACCCTAACCCCAACCCCGATCCCCATGCCTCCATCCGTATCCCGCCGTTCTGCCCTCAAAACCCTTGGTCTCGGCGCGAGTTTGTCCGCGCTCGGATTTCTCGATCGCGGAGCGAGAGCCGCCGAAGCCGTCACCACCCGCGTGAACCGCGGCACCAAGCCCGTCACGATCACCAAGGTCCGCGCAATCACCTGCGCCCCGCAGGGCGGGATCCGTTTTGTTGTGGTGCGCGTCGATACCTCGGAGCCCGGGCTCTACGGGCTGGGCTGCGGGACGTTCAACCAACGTCCGCTCACCGTCGTCACTGCGGTGAACGAATACCTCGATCCCTTCGCGCGCGGGCGCAACGTCGATGACATCGAGGACATCTGGCAGAACGCCTACACGAGCTCCTACTGGCGCAACGGGCCAGTGATGAACAACGCGCTCAGCGGGCTCGACCTCGCGTTGTGGGACATCAAAGGCAAGCGCGCTGGCCTGCCCGTGTATCAGTTAATTGGAGGCCGTTCGCGTTTTGCGGTGGATACCTATACTCATTGCAGCGGCGGCACGATGGGGGCGATCGAGGCGCAGGTGAAGGCCCGGCAGGCGCAGGGCTTCCGGCACATTCGAATCCAGTTTGGTGGCTACGGTTCCCCGCAGCTCAACTCGAGTCCGGACTTCCGCGCGGCAGGCTTTGGCCAACCGAAGGACCAGCACATGGATTCGCTGCCCTATCTGAAAGCCGTGCCAAAGATGTTCGCGCACATCCGGGAAACCTGCGGCGACACGATCGAGCTGTTGCACGATATCCACGAGCGCATCGAGCCGATCGAAGCCATCCGCCTGTGCAAAGAGCTCGAACAGTATCGGCCGTTCTTCATCGAAGATCCGCTCTCGCCAGAGCAGAACGGATGGTTCGCGCAGCTCCGCGCGCAAACCACGGTGCCGCTGGCGATGGGTGAGTTGTTCAACAGCCCGCACGAGTGGGTGCCGTTGATCAAAGACCGATTGATCGATTTTATCCGGGTGCATCTGACGCAGGCGGGCGGCTTCACGCCCACGCGTAAGTTGGCCGCGCTCGCCGAGTGGTTCGGCGTGCGCAGCGCGTGGCACGGGCCGGGTGACCTCTGTCCGATCGGGCACGCGGCGTCGCTGCACCTCGACTTGAACATCCACAACTTCGGTATCCAGGAATCGATCACGTTCAACGAGGCGACGCGGGAGGTGTTTCCCGGCACGCACACGCTCAAGAATGGCTACGCGTTCATCAATGAAGCGCCCGGCTGGGGCGTGGATTTCGACGAGGAGAAGGCGAAGAAATATCCGCTCCCGGCGCACCCCGGCTATTGGGATCCCATCCGGCGTCGCGACGGCACTGCGGTCCGGCCGTGAGGCGCGGGCCTCCCTCCCGGAGCCAGCCCGATAACGGGCTCCTGTGAGCGCTCCTCGCGGCGGCCGCCTTCGGTCCGTGCGCCGACGACCGCGCCACGAAATCCCTCGGCACCGAAACCGGCTTGCCCCCTCCAACCCAGCATCACCCGCCATCGCACGACGCTTTACGCTGGTGACGATGTCGGCAGGGTGCTCCGCTGGGTGGCGCTTCCCTAGGTCCGAAACCGACTGCTCCCCTCATGCACACCCCACCTACGATCAACCGCCGCACGTTCTTGGAAAAAAGCTCCCTCGCCACGGCGGGTCTCTGGCTCGGCGGCTGCGTCACCGCCGGCCGCTCGATTGCGCGGCGGATCGCGCCCGATGAAAAAATGCGTATCGGCTGCATCGGTATTGGCGGACAGGGCGGCGGCGTGACCGCTGAACTCGCCAAGTTTGCCGACGTCGAGATTGCGGCGCTGTGCGACGTCGATCCGGCGTATGCGTTGAAGAATTCAAAAAAATATCCCACCGCCCCGTTTTACAGCGATTACCGCGAAATGCTGGCGAAGGAGAAAAAGCTCCATGCGGTCATGATCGCCACGCCGGACCACTGGCACGCGCCCATCTCGATCGCGGCGATGTCGCTCGGGCTCCACGTTTACTGCGAGAAACCGCTCGCGCACACCATTGAAGAAGCCCGGCTGATGGGCCGCGTCGCGCGCGAGACGGGTGTCGTCACCCAGATGGGCCAGACCGGCCATGCCAGCGAGGGCCTGCGTCTGACCAAGGAATGGATCGACGCCGGTGCCATCGGTGCGGTGAGCGAAGTTCACGCGTGGTCCGACCGGCCGGGAAAATTCTGGCGCACCCAGGGTCAACGCCGCCCCACCGAGACCCCGCCCGTCCCGAAAGGACTCGATTGGAATCTCTGGCTCGGCCCGGCCGCCGAACGTCCGTATCATCCGGATTATTGCCCGCGCCAGTGGCGCGGCTGGATCGATTTCGGCTGCGGTGCCATGGGCGACATGGCGGTGCACAATGCCAATCCAGCGTTTTACGTGCTCGATCTTGATGCGCCCGACTGGGTGGAGGCGGAAACTGCGCCGACGAATGCCGACACCTTCCCGACGTGGAGTATTATCACCTACAACTTTCCCGCGAAGGGCCGGCGCGGCCCGATCAAGATGGTGTGGTATGACGGCGGGAAACTGCCGCCGCGCCCTGCTGGGCTCGAGGCCGAGCGCGCGCTCGGCGACAACGGAATTTATTTTGTCGGCACCAAGGGCTTGCTCCTTGCACCCGGCTGGTCGGGCCCGCCGCGGCTCGTGCCGGAGAGCAAGATGGCGGCGTTTGAGCGGCCCGCGAAAACCATTCCGCGCAGCGTCGGCCACCACCGCGAGTGGGTGGACGCCTGCCGCGCCGGTCGACCCGAGGATGCCAAGGCCGGCTTCTGGTATTCGGCGCCCTTTACGGAGGCGCTGCTGGTCGGCCTGCTCCCGATCTACGCCGGCAAGCGCATCCAGTGGGACGCGCGGACGATGACCGCCACCAACGCCCCCGAACTCGCCCGCTTCATCCGCAAACCCTATCGCCGCGGCTTCGAGTTGCAGGGTGGCGTTTCGCTGACGCGACCGGTCGCGTAGGAATGCTTCCGAAACGCGCGGACCCACCCCCGCCTCGCAGTGCCGCCCCGATACCAGCAGCGAAGCGCGATCAGTCGAAGCGTTAGGGACGGCTCTCCGGGGCGTCAGTCCGCCGTCCGTCTGCCTCACGGCAGCACCACTGTGCGCTCGGTCGCTTCCGGATGTTGACGGTAGAAGAGCGCTGTGTGGCCCACGCCGCCGACATAGACGCAGCGCCCCTCGTCGGCGATTTGGGCGACGAGCACGTCGCGCTCATCGCGTTCGGCACCGAGAAAACGCAGCTTCACGAGTTCCTTGGCGCGGAGCAGTTTGCTGAGCTCGGTGAAAAAGGCAGGGGTGAGCCCGCTCTTGCCGACCTTCAAGGTCGCATCGAGTTTCTGGCCGAGGCCGCGGAGATGAGATTTCTGCGCGCCGGTGAGTGGAAAGTCATACATGGTCAGCGAGTATTCGTAAATGTGAGGCCACGCCAAGCAGCAAGGCGGGCGGGGTGGAGCACCGCTTTTCCCACGCGCCCACTCGGCGGTGGGGAAAGCGTCCCTCCTGTGGTGCCATCCGCTTTCCAGATTTGCCACCGGCCCGCGCGCTGCGCTTCGTTAGACCCAACAAAAAAACCGCCATGCCACGCACTCTCGTCAAACACGCCCTCGACGCCGCCGCTCCCAACGACACCCTGCTCCTTCAAGGCTGGGTCCGCACCCGCCGCGACGCCAAAGCCTTTTCGTTCATCGAGCTGAATGACGGTTCCTGCTTGAAGGGCATCCAAGTCATCGCCGACGCCAAGCTCCCCAACTACACGACCGAAATCCTTCACGCCCACACCGGTGCCTCGGTCGAAGTCCGCGGCAAACTCGTGCCCTCGCAGGGCCAAGGCCAGAAATGGGAAGTGATCGCCGAGTCGGTCGTGGTGCTCGGCCTCGCCGATGCGACCTACCCGCTTCAGAAAAAAGGCCATACGCTGGAATTCCTCCGCGAGATCGCGCACCTGCGGCCGCGCTCGAATCTTTTCGGCGCGGTCTTCCGCGTGCGTTCGCGCCTCGCCTACGCAGTGCACCAGTTTTTTCAGGAGCGGAATTTTCACTACGTCCACACGCCGATCATCACCGCGAGCGACGCCGAGGGCGCGGGCGACATGTTTCGCGTGACGACGCTCGATCTGGCGCATCCGCCGATGACGGAAGACGGCGCGGTTGACGTTACGAAAGACTTTTTTGCGAAGAAGACCTTTCTCACCGTGAGCGGCCAGCTGGAGGCGGAGATTTTTGCGACCGCGCTCTCCAACGTTTACACGTTCGGGCCGACCTTCCGTGCGGAGAACTCCCATACGTCCCGCCACGCTTCGGAATTTTGGATGATCGAGCCCGAGATTGCGTTCTGCGATCTCGATGGCGACATGGCGCTCGCCGAGGAATTCGTGAAATACCTCATTCGCGACGCACGCACGCACTGCGCGGCCGACCTCGAATTTTTCGGCAAGTTTGTGGATAAGGATCTACTCGCGCGGCTCGATTTCGTGTTGGAGAAACCCTTTGTCCGCTGCAGCTACACCGCCGCCGTAGAAATTCTCACCCAGAGCGGCAAATCGTGGGAGCACCCGATCAGCTGGGGCGCCAATCTTCAGTCCGAGCACGAACGTTATCTCACCGAGGAACACTTCAAGTGCCCCGTGACGGTCTATAACTATCCGCGCGCGATCAAGGCGTTCTACATGCGCCAGACCGACGGTTGCGGGGCCGACCGCCAGACCGTGGCAGCGATGGATCTCCTCGTGCCCGGCATCGGCGAAATCATCGGCGGCAGCCAACGCGAGGAGCGGCTCGAAAAACTCCGTGAGGGCATGGCGCTTCATCACCTCGACGAAAAAGCCTACTGGTGGTATCTCGATCTGCGTCGCTACGGCACGGTGCCGCACGCGGGCTTCGGGCTCGGCTTCGAGCGTATGCTGATGTTTGTGACGGGCGTCGCCAACATCCGTGACGTGATCCCGTTCGCCCGCACGCCGGGGACGGCGGAATTCTGAGGCTTCGGGGCACGCGAGATTTCAGCCCGCGACGCGGATGGCTGCGATGAACCGCAGGCCGATCGCCGGGCGTTTCATTTCACGGATTCCGCCATCAGTGCGATCAACTGGCGGCCGAGTTCGACCCGATCCTGAGTGGTGGCGATGCGGCCCAGCTTCCGGCTGGGACCGATGCGGGTTTCCATCAGCAGCATCGGCACGCGGGCGTCGCGCCAGATCGCGTTGGTGGAATTGCCCGGCGTATTGCCGTTGGGCACGAATATCCCCAGCTTGGGCCGCGAGGGATCGAACGACGTTTTGGCCACGGCAGCGTCGAAGAAACGCTGCAGGCCCGCGAGCATTGGCTCGGCATCGACCATCGTGTCGCAATACTCGTTCATCTCGGTGTTGTGCAGGTTCAAAGCGATCGCGATCGGCTGGCGGGTGTGCTGGTTAATGAGCGCTTTTTTCACATACCAAATCTCCGGATTGCGCTCGAGCCAGAGCTTGTCGCGCAGATTGACCTCGTCCCATTGCCGGTTCGGATCGAAGCCGTTGGCGTTGAAGCGCACGTCGCCGCGCACGACCGAGTCAGGATTGATCATCGGCACGAAGAGAAAAACATTGTCGTCGCGCAGCTGTTGAGCCCGAGGGTCGTCCGACACCACGAACCTCAGCGCACCTTCGAGGAGAAACGACGTGCCCGTCTCCCACGCGTGCTGCCGCGCCTGCATCCAGATGATTTTTTTCGCGGCGTCGGGTTTCTGGAAATTCGTCACCGTCACGAGGTGCAGGGTACGGCCGAGCACGGATTGGCCGATGATCTCGGCGCGCGCGTACGGCCGCGCGGTGATTTCCGCGATCAGCTGCAGGGCGCGGCTGTGTGGGTAGAGCGGAAGGTGGGCAACCCACAGCGTCGGGCCGCGCGTTTGCGCGACGACGGTGAGCTCGTGACGTTCCGCGGCCCACGTGGCCGCAGAAAAATGCTCCCAGTTTATCCCGTCCTCGCTGAACACGGGTCGATACCACGGACCGGCCCACGAGACGACCGGGCGGTTGTTGTATTCGCCGTCGAAGCCTGCGATCCGCAGCGTGATGGCGCGCCCGGCGACGTCTTCGAGGCGACACGCGAACCAGGTAGTCTGCCTGTTGCGGCCGTTGGCGTCCTGCTGGCCTTTGAGGTGGAGGCGGAATTCGGTCTCGGAGAGTTTCTCGATTTTACCGAGCGAGGCGCTTTCGAAGGCGGTGTTGAACACCACCAGAGGGGGCGCCGCTGTCGTCGTCGCGGCGAAACTGGTCGTGGCCACGAGGAAAACGAACAGCGAAAGGATGCGCATCGCGGTAACTGCTAGTGCGGGCTCCGCTCGTCCGCCACCGAAAATTCCCCGCAGCGCGCGCGCTGCTGCGGGTTGCCCCTCGGCAGGCGTCGTGCACGCTCCACGCCGTGCTCCTGCTTCCGCTCCGCATTCTTATCGTCTTCCTCGCGCTCCTCGCGCAACCCGCGTGTTCGAAACGCGAGACCCCCGTCGCGCTCGGTAATCGCACCGGCGCGCTCCACGTCGGCAATGGCGCCGAGGTACAGTCGCTCGATCCGCATCTCGCGGGCGGCGCCGTGGACCACAACGTTTTGTGCTCGCTCTTCGAGGGCCTCCTCACGCTCGACGAGGAAACACTCCAGCCGCGGCCGGGCGCCGCCGAGCGCTGGGACATTTCCACCGACGGACTGACCTATACCTTTCACCTCCACCGCCACGGCCAGTGGTCCAATGGCGACCCGCTCACGGCGCGCGATTTTCTCTACTCATTCCGCCGCGCGCTTACGCCCGCGCTCGGTTCGGAATACAAGGACGCGCTGTATCCGGTAAAAAACGCCGAGGCTTTCGCGCGCGGGAAAATCACGGATTTTGGGTCGGTCGGTTTTCGTGCGCCGGATGACCTCACGCTCGAGATCACGCTCGAGCGCCCGACCGCGTATTTTCTCACGGTGCTGCGGGCCAATGTCTGTTTCCCGGTGCACGCCGCTTCAGTCGAGCGCGGCGGCGCGCGTTTCGATGACCGCACCGCGAAGTGGACGCGCGGTGCGCCCCTCGTGAGCAACGGGCCGTTTCGTTTCCGCGAGTGGAAGGATCACCAACATATCGTCGTCGAAAAAAATCCGCAGTATTGGGACGCCGCGAACGTGCGCCTCAACGAAATCTATTTTTACCCGAGCGAATCCACGCAGAGCCAGGAACTCGCTTTCCGCGCCGGCCAACTGCACACGACGTGGGACGTTCCGCTCGCGAAGATCGACGCTTACAAAAAAGACGCGCCCGCCCTCCTGCGCGTCGAGCCCTACATCGAGAGCTATTTTTTCCGTTTTAACACCAAGCACCGCCTCTTTTCCGACGTCCGCCTCCGTCGCGCGCTATCGCTCGCCATCGACCGCGAAGCCATCGTTAAAAATGTCCTGCGCGGCGGCCAAGTCGCCGCCACGGCGCTCACGCCACCCGGCCTCGCGGGCTACACGCCGCCGGTCGCCGTCACGCGCGATCTCGTCACTGGGAAAAAACTCCTCGCCGAGGCCGGTTACCCTGACGGCAAGGGACTGCCACCCATCGAGATCACCACAATTTCATCCGAAATTAATCAACGCCTCGCCGAGGCCGTGCAGCAGATGTGGCGCCGCGACCTCGGCCTCGATGTCACGATCACGCAGAAGGAATTTAAGGTGCTGCTCGATACCTTCGACACGCTCGACTACACGATCGCCCGCGGTCGGTGGATCGGCGAATACCCCGATCCGCTCACCTACCTCTCGATTTTCACCACGGGCAACGGCGTCAACGGCACCGGCTTCGCCGACGCGAGCTACGACACGTTGATCGAATCCGCCGCCCGCGAGCCCACGCCCGCCGCGCGCCTCGCCGCACTCCAGCGCGCCGAAACCTACCTTCTCGCGCAAATGCCCATCGCTCCGCTCTACTGGGGCTCGCGCACTACGCTCGTCGCGACCGCGGTGCGCGGCTGGAAAAATTCCCCGCTTGGCTTTCGCAACTATAAGGACATCTGGCTGGAAAAGTAGGGCGGACTTCCGTCCGTCTTTTTACGCGCGCTGAGTATTCGACGAGAGGCCGCCCTGCCCAAGCCCACCTGCTCAGTGTGGGTCGCTCACGTCTGCTCCGGCCACACGCCGTGGCAGCGATATTTCGCCCACAGCGGTGCAGTCTTGTCGTTTTTTCGAAACGCGATCGCGGCGATTCCCACGACTATCCCACCGGCCCGCTCGATCAACTGTACGGCGGCCTGCGCGGTCCCGCCCGTTTCGATCCATTCATCGGTGAGTAGGATGCGGGTCCCGATGGGCCACGGATTGGCCCGTAGTTCGAAGATTTTCTCTGCGCCCGAGTAGTCCTGAAAAGCCACGCTTTCTTTCGCCACGGGGAGTTTCCCGCCTTTGCGCACCGGCACGAATCCCACGCCCAGTTTCAACGCCATCGCCGTGCCAACCACGAAGCCCAGCGCATCCGTGCCCACCACGCGGTCGATCTTCTCGCTCCGCCACGGCGCGAGCAGATCGTCCACGAGCGCCTTGAACGCCGCCGGCTCCGCGAAGATTGGCGTCACGTCGCTTCGTTTGTAGTGCAGCTTGCTCCGGTCGATGAGGCTCAGATAGTCCACGCCCAACGTTGAGCCGCCGCGCCTCGCGCGACGCAACGCCAACTTTTCCTCCTTCATGCGCCGCAAAGTCATCATCGACCAAGACACGCTCGGTCCCGCCACGACGAACCTCCAGTCTGTCGCGCTTCTCGTGCAATCACCCGACGTCGAGGTGCTCGGGATCTGCGTGCCGACCGGCGACCATTGGCGCGACCAACAGGTGCGTCACGCGCTCCGCTTTCTCGAAATAATTGGCCGCACTGATATCCCCGTTGTCCCCGGAGCCGAAATGCCGCTCGTCGCCACGCCCGCCGCCACGGCTGCATGGGAAAAAGCCCACGGCAAACTCGTTTACAACGGCGCGTGGGACCTCGCTCGCCCCGGCAAGTGGGCCGACCCGCACCACACGCCTGATCTCGTCGAGGGCAATCCCACCACGCACCCCGCCGCCGAAACCGCCGCCGCCTTCATCGTCCGCCAAGCTCGCGCGCATCCCGGGGAAATCACGCTGTGGTGCGCCGCGCCGCTCACCGATATCGCCCAGGCCCTCGTCCTCGAGCCGGGTTTGCCCGAGCTCGTGCGCGAGCTGCACTTCATGGGCGGCTCGTTTCACCCGATGACGGACTCGCGCGAGTTCCGGCACACGCCGCGTCGTGAGTTCAATATTCGCTTCGACGCCGAGGCCGCGCACGCCGTCATCCGCGCCTCGTGGTCACGCGTCACGTGTTCGCCCATCGATGTGTCCCACCACACGCGTGCCACGCCCGAACTCTTCACGCGCATCGCTCGCGCCGACACGCCCCTCGCGCGCTACCTCGACCGCTTCGGCCAACGCCACCGCCCGATGTGGGACGAGGTCGCCGCCGCGACGTGGCTCGACGAATCGCTGGTCACGCGTTTCGACGATTACTTCATCGACGTGAATCTTCACCACGGTGCGAGCTACGGCGACATGCTGAGCTGGGACCCCGGCCACGAACCCGGCCAAGGCGAGCGCCGCGCCCGCATCCAAAAGCACCTCGACGACGCACGTTTCTACGAGGCGTTCGTGGCGCTCTGCTCCGTGCAACCATAGCTCTCCACCCACTCTCACCATGCGCTTTCTGTCCTCCGTCTTCTCCGCTGCCGTGCTCGTTCTGCCGCTGGCAGCACTGGCTCAACCCGCGCTCCAGCGCGCCGACCTCATCATCACCCACGCCCACGTCGTGACGATGAACGCGCGTCGTGAAATCATCGAGGACGGCGCCGTGATCATCCGGGGCTCACGGATTATCGCCGTGGGCCCTGCCGCGCTCGCCGCGCAATTCACCGCCCTCAAAACCATCGACGCCCGCGGCAACCTCGTCCTCCCGGGTATGATCAATACCCATACGCACGCCGCGATGACCGTCTTCCGCGGCCTCGGCGACGATGTGCCGGACCGGCTGCGGCGGTTTATTTTCCCCCTCGAGAAAAATCTCATGAACCGCGAGTTTGTCCATTGGGGCGGACTCCACGGCGTCGTCGAAATGATCGAGGGCGGCGTCACCACGATGGTGAACAGCTACTACTTCGAGGAGGAATTCGCCGCCGTCGTGAAAAAGGCCGGGATGCGCGCCGTGCTCGGCCAGACCGTGATTAACTTTCCCGCGCCCGACGCGCCCGAGCCCTACGGCGGTCTCGCGCTCGCCAAAAAATTCGCCACCGCCTGGCGCGGCGATCCGCTCATCACGCCGGCCATCTCTCCGCACGCGCCCTACACCGTCGATGTCGAACATTTGCGGTTGGTCGCTACACTCTCGGCCGAACTGGATTTGCCCGTCCTCATCCACCTCGCGGAGATGACCGAGGAGATGACGTTGCTGCGCAAAGAACACGCCATGACGCCGGTCGAGTTCCTCGACTCCGTCGGCCTCCTCAATCGTCGGCTCGTCGCCGCGCACTGCATCTTCGTCACCGACTCCGATATCGCGTTGCTCAAGGCCCGCGACGCCGGCGTCGCGCACAATATGGTCGCCAACATCAAGTCGGCGAAAGGCGTCGCGCCCGCGCTGAAGATGTTCGACGAAGGCCTGCGCGTCGGTCTCGGCACCGACGGTCCGATGAGTGGCAACACCCTCGATCTCATCGGCCAGTTCGGCTATGTCGCCAAGGTCCACAAGCTCGACCGCAAAGACCGCAATGTGATGCCCGCGATCAAGGTCGTCGAGATGGCGACCCTCGGGGGAGCTCGCGCAATCCATCGCGAGGCCGACCTCGGTTCGCTGGAACCGGGCAAGCTCGCGGACGTGATCATCATCGATCACGAAAGCACCGCGATGATGCCGCTCTTCGACGTCTATTCCGCGCTGGTTTATGCCGCCAGCCCCCGCGACGTGCGGACGACGATCATCCACGGCCAGGTGGTTATGGAAAATCGCCAGCTGCTCACCGTCGACACCGCCGAGGTGCGCGCGAAAATGCGCGACATCACGCGGCGGATTAACGCCGCGGTGGCCGCAGGGTTGAAGTGAAGCTCAATCGCGCGGTTTGCTCCGTGCGGGTTTCTTTGCGGCCTGAGCTTTCGGCGCTAATTGCTCAATCTGATGCCGGTCGGTTTCGAGGAACGTCCGGAGTTTTTCCACCGAAGGCAGCTTGGTCAGGTAGCGGGAGACGAAGAGTTTTTGATCCATCCCGGCGGTGGCAAACTCGACCTCGGTGCGGTCTTTGTCGCTGCACAGCAAAATCCCCACGGGTGGCGTGTCGCCCGGTGCCATCATGTGCGCTTTGAACCAGTTCACGTAAAAATTCATCTGTCCCGCATCCGCCGGGCGGAATGCGCGCACCTTCAGGTCGAACAGCACATGGCAACGCAGCAGGCGGTGATAGAAGACGAGATCCACGCGATGATGTTTACGTCCCTCCGTCATGCGGAATTGCCGCGCCTCGAAACAAAACCCGCGGCCCAACTCCAAGAGGAAACTTTGGAGATGGTTTAGCAGCACCGTCTCCACTTGCTCCTCCGAGTATTCCGCGCGGTCGGCGAGTGCGGTGAATTCGAGCACGTAGGGGTCGCGCAGCAGGTCGGCGATACTCTCCTCCGGCTCCTGCCCCCGCGCCCGCTCGATGACCGCGCGCTTGTTGGTGGAAAGCCCGGTGCGTTCGTGAAGTAGGCTCTCGATTTGGCGCTGCAGCTGGCGTTTCGACCATCGGTTTTTGAGGCATTCGTTTTCGTAGAACGCACGCTTCCACGGATCGTCGATGCGGATGAGATCGAGGAGATGCGACCATGATAACCGCAGCAGCAGCGAAGCCGCCACCGGCGTCGGCAGCCGGTCGGTGACGGTCACGGCAATTCCGTGACCACTGGTCACGGAATTCGATTTCCTCGAGGTGGCGGCAATTCCGTGACCACTGGTCACGGAATCTACGGCTCGGCGGACTGGCCTTTCTAAATCCACCAACAGTGATTGCGGGATAGCCGCGCCGAGCTGCGGATAGCACAGGTAAAGGCGCCTCATGCCTTCGAGCATCGACACACCGAGCCCGCGTTGTTCCTTCGCCGCCAAATCCTTCGCCAATCGCGGCAACAGTTCCGCTCCCTATTTCGCTCGGTCCGACCCCTTCTGCTCATATTCGACGACGTAGGCGCCTATCATCCAGTTGCGAATGACGAGTGCCTGATTGACCGCCGTTGCGGCCCGGCCTTGAAGCTCGGAGGTGGCGGAGCTGATCGCTTTGACGAGTCTGGCGTAGTTCATGGGTTAATAGGGGAGGGGAGTCCGATAAGAAATGCGGCCAATTTGGACCGTAGTCCATTGCTTGTTCGCAATTCAACAGCGCCACCGTACCGCACAAACACCATTTGCCTCTCTGCGCGTTTCACTTTCCCTCTTTCTCGTTTCGTCTGACCGACTAACCAACCAACCATGAACCACACCCTCCGCTCCTTCCTCGTCGCCGCTGCGCTGCCCGCGCTCGCGTTCGCCCAAACTCCGCCGGCCGCCGAAGCCGTTAAGCTCGAAGCCTTCACCGTCACCGGCTCGAATCTCCGCGCCGGCGAGTCGCTCGGTGGGGCCAACCTCCGCGTCGTCACGACGGCCGAGATCGAACAGGCCGGCACCGGCTCCCTCTACACGTTCATCAAAAAAATTCCCGAGGCGGGCGCCAACGGCTTCGGTGAAAACCGCGTCAACACGTCCTCGCCCGGCACCGCCTCCGTCTCGCTCCGCGGCCTCGGCGCCAATTCGACGCTCGTCCTCCTCAATGGCCGCCGCCTCACCGCCGCGCCGTTTGCCCAGGGTGGCAGCGCCGCGACGCTCGGCACCATCCAGTTTGTCGATCTCAACATGATCCCCGTCGATGCCCTCGCGCGGGTCGAAGTGCTCAAGGACGGCGCCTCCGCCATCTACGGTGCCGACGCCGTCGCCGGCGTCGTCAACTTCATCCTCAAGGACAACGTCCAAGGCTCCACCGTCCGCGCCTACTATGGCGATTTCCCCGGTGGCATTGCGGCCAACACTTTCAAGGGTAGCGTCTACGCTGGAGCCACCAGCGGAAAATTGAAGGTCTTCGCTCTCGCGAACTTCATGCATCAAGCGAAAATCCAATATCCGGAGTTCTCGCAGAAAAACATCTCGCTCTCCACGACGCAAAATCCGGGTACGTTCATCATCCCCGTCGGCGGCACCAATCCGATCACGGGCACGGTGATCCCTGCCGGCACCGCCGCCGCCGCCCGCACGTTTGCCGTTTCGTCCACCTCGACGGCGTTTCCGCCGAGCTTCATCGCGACGACGAACACCACGACGCCCAATCGCCACAACATCAACGAAGCTCTCACGCCCCAGCCGCGCGTCACGCGCTACGGTGCCCTCGCCACCGCGAGCTATGAGCTCTCGAACTCCGCGTCGGCGTATGCCGAAATCAACTACCAGAAAAACGTCAACCTCGAGTATCTTTCCGCGAGCCCGATCACGAATCTCAACACCGTGATCGTCCCCGCCAATGCAGCCTACAATCCCTTCGGCGTCACGGTGACCAACGACCCCGTGGTCGGCGCCACGCTCCTTTATCGCTTCACCGAGCTCGGGCCGCGCGCCACCGAAACCACCAATGAGTTTAAACGCGTCGTCGCCGGTCTGAAGGGCAAGCTCGCCGACACGTGGAGCTACGACGCTTCGTTGCTCTACAACCGCTCGACCTCGGACAACGCGCTCGTCTCCGGTTGGGTTTCGCAGGCCGCCGTCAATGCCGCCCTCGCCGACACCAACCGCGCCACCGCACTGAATCTGTTTAACAACGGCAGCACGCCCGCCAACAACCCGGCGACGCTCGCGAAGCTCGTCTCCAACGGCACCCGCGACGCCTTTACCGAACTCACCTCGCTCAACGCGATGGCGACCGGTTCCGTTTACAAACTGGCCGCCGGCGATCTGAAACTCGCCACCGGTGGTGAGTGGCGCGACGAGAGCTTCCGTGACCGTCGCACCCAAGATCAGCTTCTCAATCAATCGACGCCCGTCCCGCAGTCCAAGGGTTCCCGCCGCGTGTCGGCCGCCTACGTTGAGTTCAGTCTCCCGCTGGCTGCCCCGGCGCAAAAAATCCCGCTCCTCGCGACCTTGGACCTCAACGCCGCCGGTCGCGCCGAGCACTACAATGACGCCGGCTTCAACAACACCGCCGTCCCCAAGCTCGGCCTCCGCTGGCAGCCCTTCGACGCGCAGGTCACCTTCCGTGGCTCGTGGGGTAAGGGCTACCGCGCTCCGTCGCTCGCCGAACTCTACCAGCCTGTGAACACCAGCGTCGTGTTCAACATCGCCGATCCGCTCCGTGCGGGCCGCCCCGGCGCCAATTCCAACGACACGACCACCGGCCAGCGCCAAGTTGTCTCCGGCGGCAATCCGCTCCTCAGTCCCGAGAAATCCGAGTCGTTTAACACCGGCGTGCAGATCCAGCCGCGCGCCTTGCCCGGCCTTTCCCTCGGCCTCGATTATTACAAGGTCGACGTGCGCGACCGTATCGGCGCCTCCGCTACACCCGCCATCATGCTCGCCAATCCGACGCTCTTCCCGGGTTTCGTGGACCGCGCCGCCCCCACTGCGAGCGACGCTGCGAATAACCTCCCCGGCGAACTCATCCGCATCCGTCAAGTCATCGGTAATTTTGGCACCGCCGTCACCAAGGGCCTCGACCTCAGCGCCGAGTATCGCGTCACGACGAAGCATCTCGGCAAGTTCAGCGCTCGCGCGGTCGGCAGCACGATCTACCACGCGATCATCAAGACGCGCCCCGATCTCGCCGCCGTCGAGACCGTCCGCACCTTCGAAGTCCCGCACTTCCGCGGCAACGGCAGCCTCGCGTGGAACTATCAGAAGTTTGGCGCCGCCCTTACCGCCGACTACATCGCCGGCTTCCCCGACGCCGCCCCGAGCACGCTGCGCGTGAAGCAGCAGACCGTCACCGGCCTCCAGGTCAGCTACGATCTGCCCGCCGCCACGAAGGTGACGCTCGGCGCCAATAATCTCTTCGATAAAAACCCGCCGCGCACGGCGTCCTCGACCGGCTACGCCGAGCAGACCGCCTACTTCCTCCCGCGCTTCCTCTACCTCGAAATCACGAAGAAGTTCTAAGCCCCTTGGGAGCGCGGCCGTCCTCGGCCGCATTGTCTTCTTTTCCCACTCCGCGCGCCACCTTCACCGGTGGCGCGTTTTTATTTTCCGCCCCGCCGCCTGTAGCCCGCCGTCCGTAGCCGCGAGCGCCAGCGAGTGGTGATGCGTCCACTCGCTGGCGCTCGCGGCTAGCGAAAAGCCCAGAGTTCAAAGGACGTTGGTAAAAGAGTAATGCGGAAGCTCGGGAAAACGACGCTGATTCCAGCGTGAGGTAATCGCTGGACTTTTCCTGCGACCGGATCGGAGCACAGGAATTGGCGATCGGCAGAGGGCAGGAAGATGATTGCGACCAACGTCTGGTCTGTTTCGGACGAGGGCAGGCCGTCCGCTCGCGGACGCGCGGAGGGCCTGCGTTCAGGTGGCCTGCAATCAATGGTCCAAATCTCGCGTGACGTCGGTTCCATGTCGCGCTTGTAACCGTCTCGTTCGCCTTGCAGCGTTCGCTGCATCCGCCCCTTCTCTTTTTCCCTTACCGTTCGGAATTTGCACAGACTTACCCTGACCTCCATGCACCCAAATCACCTCCGCACTCTGTTCGCCCTCGTCGTCGCGCTTCTCACCGCGCTGCCCGCCTTCGCCCAAGCGAACACCGGCACCATCGTCGGCCAAGTCTTCAATCCCTCCACCGGCCAGTATCTGCGCAACGCCCAAGTGCGCATCGTCGAGAGTGGCGATGCCACCATCTCCGCCGATGAGGGTTTGTTCCGCCTCTCCCCCGTCCCCGCCGGCCGCGTGACGCTCGAAGTCACTTACACCGGTTACCGCCAAGTCACCGCCACGGTCGATGTCATCGCTGGCGCCACCGCCACGAAAAACTTCGAGCTCGTCAGCACACTCCAAGACCCCGCCAAGACCACGACCGCTCCCGATGGCACCGTGAAGCTCCAAGCGTTCACCGTCTCGTCCGAGCGCGAGGGCAGTGCCAAAGCTATTATGGAACAGCGTAATTCCATGAACATCACGAACACCGTCGCCTCCGACGCGTTTGGCGACAACGCCGAGGGCAACGTCGGCGAATTCCTCAAGCATCTCCCCGGCGTCGAACTGGATCTTTTCTACGGCGAGGTCCGCACCGTCCGCCTCGGTGGACTCGGTTCCGAATACACGTCCGTCACCATGGACGGCATCGCCCTCGCCAGCACTGATGCCAACAACTCCGGCTCCGGTGCCGCCCGTTCGTTCACCATGGAGATGGCCTCCCTCAATAGCATGGAGTCGATCGAGGTCTCCAAGACTGTCAGCGCCGATGTCGATGCCAACGCGCCTGCGGGCAGTATCAATCTTCGCACCAAGCGCGCCTTCGACCGGTCCGGTCGCCGGGTTTCCTGGCAGGCCAACGTCGTAGGCCACTCCTCCGCCTTTAAACTCGGCCAATCCCTCGGGCCCGACGAAGATCGCACCAGCCAAAAAATCACCCCCGGCGGCATTTTCGAATACTCCGACGTCTTCCTCAACAAGCGCCTCGGCATTGTCCTCAACCTCAGCGAGTCCAATGTCTATCAGGAAGCGCTGATTACCTCGTCCGCCTACAGCACCGCCGTTACCGCTGCCGACACGCGTCCCCTCGTCCCCACTACGCTGAATTTCCAGTGGGCCCCGCGCACCAACAAGCGTTTCGCCACCACGCTCACCACCGACTTCAAGTTCAACCGCGAACTCAACTTCGGCCTCGGCGTCGTCTACAATTACGCCGACCTCTGGACTCCCCAACGCACGGTCATCTTCAACTCCAGTGTCGGCAACCGCACCCTCGTTACCGGCGCCGACCCGCTGCTGAGCTTCACGTCTGCCCCCACGGGCACCGTGCAGGTCAACCCGGTCGCTGTTTCCAAAATGGGCGAGACTTTCACGCTGATTCCCCGCGCCGAGTTCAAACGCGGCAACTTCGAGCTCGAAGCCAAGGGAGCCTACTCCGACTCCACGAGCTGGTATGATCCGCTCGGCCGCCGCAACTCGATCCGCGACACCAACTCGCCCATCGCCAACGGCATCACCTATCGTGCCCAACGTTCCTCGCTGCTCTCCACCGATTGGAAATTCACGCAGGTCGCCGGGCCCGACCTCGGAAGTGGTGCCAGTTACACCGCCCCGGCGGTCTCCATCAACGACGGCCGCTTCGGTCGCACCGTCCTCTTCAGCGGCGAGCTCATCGGCACGCTCAAGACGGCGAAGTGGCTCCCGATCATTTGGAAAAGCGGCCTGAAGACGCGCCAGCAGATTCAGAAATTCGAGGACGATCAGTTGTCCAAGCGCTTCGATTACGCACCTGGCGGCGTCACCGCGACGACCGGTGCCTGGGCCAACTATCCCTCCCCGTGGGAATACAGCCTCGGGTCGAACGACGGCAGCATCGCCTCCTCCTCCGGCGCGAATGTTTTTATGCCGAGCCTCCGCGGCATCACCGAACTCTACCGCAGCAACCCCGCGGCCTTCCGGCAAAATTGGGGTGCCAACGCCGACAATTACTACGAGTCCTACGTCGCCCGCCGCCGCCGCTACTACGAGCAGATCGATGCGAGTTACCTCATGGGCACCACGAAATATCTGGGCGCCACTCTCCGCGCCGGCCTCCGCTGGGAAAAGACCGCCACCGAGGCGAGTGAAGCCGATACCCGCACGCCCGCCGAGATGCGCGCGGCCGGCTTCGGCGCACAAATCAACGCCGCCGGCCGCGCCATCACGATCCCCGCAATCGACTACCAGTTTCTGGCGCAGCCCCGCGTGAAGCGCATCGGCGAATACGCCAACCTGTTCCCCAGTGCCTCCCTGAAATACAACCTCCTGCGCAACCTCGACGTCCACCTCGGCTTCAGCTCCACCATCCGCCGCCCCTCTTACGTGAACCTCTCGGGCGTCTGGATTATCGACGACTTTCCGCCGACGGTGACCGCGCCCAATCCCGGCCTGAAGCCCGAGACCTCCGACAACTACGCCGCCCGTCTGGCTTATTATTTCGAGCCCGTCGGCCAGCTCGCGGCGACCTTCACCGAGCGTAGTGTGAAGGATATTTTCTTTACCGACCGGCTGACCGCGCAGGAGTTCGGCTACACCGGCGACGACGAGCTGCAAACCTACGAATTCATCACTACGAGCAACGGCCCCGCTCGTATCAAGATCCGCAGCATGGAGCTGGAATATAACCAGAGCCTCTCGTTCCTCGGTCAGCTATTTCGCCGCCTCTCGGTGCGCGGCAGCTACACCCGCCTCTACGCCGAGGTGACTCGCGCCAACCTCACGCCCCACCTCGCGTCGGGAGGAATCAACTACACGCTCAATAAGCTCAATATTTACGGAAATTGGAATTGGTCCGACGACGTGAATACCAACCTCGCCGCCACCACCTATCGCCGCCACCGCACGAGCCTCGACGCCGGCGGCAGCTGGCGCCTCAACAATACCTACAGCCTCTCTGTCAGTGTGCGCAATATTCTGGATACGCCCTACATCAACATGCAGCGCTTCGTCACCGGTCCGACCGCGATCACGCGCAGCGAAACTGTCGGCCAATCGTGGACCTTCGCCATCAAGGGCGCCTACTGAGGTGGGCGGGCACGTCCCTGTGCCCGCATTTTCTTCTCCCGTCACCCGGCTCCTGAGAGCCGGGACTTTTTTTAGCCACCGCTCCACCTCGCTCATGATCCGCCGCACCTTCCTCAAACAAGCCGGCCTCTTCGTCCCCGCCGCGCTCGCCGCCCCCTCGCTCGCCCGCGCCGCCACCGGCCCCGCCGCGCGTCCTGGGTCCGCCAACAAAACGTCCTCCCGCGAACTCGCCGTCGACCTCGTCATCATCGGCGGCGGTATGGGTGGCATCGCCGCCGCGCTCGCGGCGTCCCGTGCGGGCCTCCGCGTCATCATGACCGAAGAAACCGATTGGATCGGCGGCCAGCTCACCTCGCAAGCCGTCCCGCCCGACGAACACGCGCAGATCGAAACCTTCGGCGGCACGAAGAGCTACCAAGCCTTCCGCCGCGGCGTGCGCGATTACTACACGCGAAATTTCCCGCTGACCGACGCCGCGCGCGCCAACCCTCTCCTCAACCCCGGCAACGGCTCCGTTTCCAAACTTTGTCACGAGCCCCGCGTTGCCCTCGCCGTCCTCAACGAGTTGCTCGCGCCCCACGTCGCGAGTGGTCGCCTGCAAATTCTCCTGCACCACACCGCCACGTCCGCCGAAGTTTCCGGCGACCGCGTCGCTGCCGTCCTCGTGCGCAGCGCCGAGTCCGGCCGCGAGCTCGTCCTCCGCGCGCCGATCTTTGTCGATGCCACCGAGACCGGCGAACTGCTGCCGCTCACGCGCACCGAGTACGTCACCGGTTCCGAGTCGCAGCGCGTCACCGGCGAGCCGCACGCCGTCCCCGAGGCGCGCCCGCAAAACATGCAGGCGTTCACGTGCTGCTTCGCCATGGATTATGTCGCCGGCGAAGATCACACCATCGACCGCCCGCGCGACTACCCGTTTTGGCGCGACCACGTTCCGCCACTCACGCCCGCGTGGTCCGGCAAAATTCTCAGTCACTACTATTCCGCGCCGCGCGGACTCAAACCCTTCGCTATGGGCTTCGACGCCGCGAAGAGCACCGGTCTTTTTAAATATCGCCGTATCGTTGACCGCACGAATTTCGTCCCCGGCACCTACGTCGGTGACACCACGCTCGTGAATTGGCCGCAGAACGACTACATGCTCGGCAATCTGTTCGAGGTTCCCGCGCCCGAAGCCGCGCGCCACCTCGCCGCGGGCAAACAGCTCAGTCTCTCGCTGCTCTACTGGCTGCAAACCGAAGCTCCGCGCGCCGACGGCGGCACGGGTTGGCAAGGCCTCCGCCTCCGCCCCGATATCGTCGGCACCGAAGACGGTCTCGCGAAATATCCCTACATCCGCGAGAGCCGCCGCATTCAAGCTGAGTTCACGATTACCGAACTCCACGTCGGCACCGATGCGCGCCGGAAAACGCCCGCGACGCCTGACGCCGAAGTGACCGCCGAAGCGTTTTCTGACAGCGTGGGCATCGGCAGCTACGCGATCGATCTCCACCCGAGCAGTGGCGGCGACAACTACATCGATTTCCTCACGCGCCCGTTCCAGATCCCGCTCGGCGCCCTCTTGCCGCGGCGCATGGAAAACCTCCTCCCCGCCTGCAAAAACCTCGGCACGACGCACCTCACCAACGGCTGCTACCGCCTGCACCCCGTCGAGTGGAACATCGGCGAATCCGTCGGTGCCCTCGCAGTTTTTTGTCGCGCGAAAAAAACCTCCTCGCGCGCCGTCCACGCCACCCCCGCGCTCCTGGCCGAATTCCAATCTGCCCTCACCGCCCAAGGCATCCCCCTCGCGTGGCCGAAAAAGTAGGGCCGGTCTCCGACCCGCTCCGTGGTCCCGCGCGCTGGCCCCCGGTAGCCCGTCTCGTGAGAGGCGGGAGGAATCGCCCATCAGTTTCCGAATCCCGGCAGCACCCGAATCCCGGCAGCACCCGAATCCCGCCAGCACCCGAATCCCGCCAGCTCCCGAATCCCGGCAGCACCCGAATCCCGCCTCTCACGAGGCGGGCCACGACAGAGCGGACACCGTGATTCGTCTCCCAAGCGAAATTCTCGTGCTTCCCCAATTTTTCCGGTGGATAGACGCTTTCGAAGCTGAGAAATCATTTGCCCAAACACTAGTCCAACGAGGTGCGAGACCTGCACGCGCCATTCCGCCACCGGCAAAGAATTTCAAAAAGCGAAATGACTCTCGTGCGCCACTAAAGTAGGGCACCGGCTCCTCGTAAACGCGTGCTTCGTGTTCCTGGTTCGGCGCGTTCCCGGAAGATTTTTCCCGTGAGCCCTCCTGTTCGTGCCGCTTGGCTAGCTGGCGTTTTGCGAGAGGCGTTTTAGACGTTTTACTCTCATGGCCGGCTTGAACTTGCTCGGTGAACGTCCCGAACAAAATAGCGTAAAAAAAGTCGGATCTATCGTTTGGCGCTCAAAGGTAGCAGGGTCTCGGTGGACAATCGGGTTTAACGAGAACCGACGCATAGAGGACGGAGGATTTGGCCGAGGCCCCTCACTTCTTGCCGCAGGGTGCGCCTCAATCTGTGCACAGCCGCAGGCCCGCCCCTGCTCGGCATGGTAGCGGACGAGGTCACGAGGCCGGCCGCGCCCGGAAACGTGACGGCCCCGGCCTCCTCACGTCGTCCGCTACCCGTTTCTGAAAATGCGTGGGTCCAAGTTTTGGGACACCGGTGGCAATTTTTTTTTGTTTTTAATGTCTCTTCGCGCTTTTTTGTGGTCCATTCGTTTTCCGATGCTCGCCATCACCGATCTCACCAAATCGTTTGTATCACCCGAAGGGACGCGGGTGGAGATCGTGAGCGTCAAAGCGTTCGCGCTCGCGGCGGGAGAACAGGTGGCGCTGCGTGGAGAAAGCGGCTCGGGAAAAACGACATTTTTGCACTTGATTGCCGGCATTCTCGCGGCGGACAGCGGGCGCGTGATGCTCGACGGCGCGGAGATGACGGCGCTGGGTGAGGCGGGCCGCGACAAGCTGCGGGCGGGCAAGATCGGCTATGTGTTTCAGACGTTTAATTTGCTCCAGGGTTTTTCGGTGCTGGAAAATGTCGTGCTCGGCATGAGTTTCGGTCCACGCGGGGCGGACCGGGCGCACGCTAAGGAAGTGCTGGAGCGTGTGGGGCTGGGGCACCGTTTGGATCATTTTCCACGGCAGCTCTCGACGGGACAGCAGCAACGCGTGGCGGTCGCGCGGGCGCTCGCGAACCGGCCGAAGCTGGTGCTCGCGGATGAGCCGACGGGGAATCTGGATCGCAAGAGCGGGCGCGAGGCATTGGCGTTGATCCGTGAGGTGTGTCGCGAAAACGGCGCGGCCCTGTTGCTCGTGAGTCACGACGAGGAAGTGCTCGGGCAGTTTGAAACGCGGCGGGACTTCGGGGCGCTCAATGAAGCGGGGCAGCGGGCGTCGCGTCCCCCGCAGAACCCACAGAGTCAGAAAGGCACCGCAGCATGACTTTGCCCCTCATCATCTACCGTTCGCTGCGGCAGCATGCGCTCTCGACGATCATCACGGCGGGGAGCATCGCGCTCGCGTGCGGGCTGCTCATGTGCGTGTGGATGGTGAAGACGCAGTCGCAGACCGCGTTTACCCAGACGACGACGGGATTTGATGCGGTGCTCGGTGCGCGCGGGTCGAAGCTGCAGCTCGTGTTGAACGCGATTTTCCATCTGGAAGCCTCCCAGGGAAATCTGGCTTGGGCTGACTACGAAGGCATCAAGCGTCATCCGGCGGTGAAGACGGCGATTCCGATCGCGGTGGGTGATAATCTCCGCGGTTACCGGATCGTCGGCACGTTGCCGGAGCTGTTCGAGAAGGTGGAATTCGCCCCAGGGAAGAAGTTTTCGGTCGCTCCGGGCGGGAAGTTTTTCGGCAGCGCGCCCGATGCGCGCGAGGCCGTCGCCGGAGCGTTTGCGGCGCAAAAACTCGGGCTGAAGGTCGGCGACACGTTCAAGCCGTATCACGGACTGGCCTTCGACGAAAAAAATCAACACGAGGAAGTCTTCACGGTGGTCGGCATCATGGCATCGACGAATACGCCGGTCGATCGGGTGATTTGGATTCCCTTGAAAGGTGTGCAGACGATGAGCGGGCACGACGCGAAGGCGGCGACCGACGTGAGTGCGGTGTTGATCCAGCTGCGCGCCGCGAGCGCAGGCTTCATGCTCGACATGATGTACAACAAGCAGGGCAACCGGCTGACGCTGGCCTACCCGGTGGGCGCGATTATTGCGGAGCTGTTCGGGAAAATCGCGTGGTTCGACCAGGTGCTCACGCTCGTGGCCTATTTGGTCGCGCTAGTGGCGGCGGGTTCCGTGCTCGCCAGCATTTACAACTCGATGAGCGCGCGCCGGCGCGACCTAGCGATCTTGCGTGCCCTCGGGGCGCGTCGCCGGATGATTTTTGGTGCGGTCGTTGCGGAAGCAGCGTGCATCGGCGTGCTCGGGGCGTTGGCTGGCTATGCCGTCTATTTTGGTCTGCTCACGGGCGTCGCTGAGGTAATTCGGGCGCAGACCGGCGTGGTGCTGGAGGTCGGCGCGAAGCATGCGGTGCTGTGGATTTGCCCGCTGGCGATGATCGGCTTGTGCGCGCTCGGTGGCGTCGTGCCCGCGATCAAGGCTTATCGGACGCCGGTGGCGGAGACGCTGGCGCCGACCTCGTAGCGGGCGGCGTGAGCGGGAAAAGATGTTTTTGACGAACGCAAACCGGCGCTTACCGTCTCCCGCATCATGAAAATTCCCCGTCTCTTGCTCTCGGTGATCGGTGTGACAGCTCTGAGTAGTGGGCTGGCGGTGTGGGCGGAGGAGGCGAAGCCGGCAGCGGTGCCTGCGGTGGTGGCCCCGGAAAAACTCGCGGAGCCGGGGCTCGATAACGGTTACCTGAAGCTTGGGTTCGAACAACTCGCTTCGTATGGATTCACGCCCCCGGCGTTTGATCCGACCGCCGATGCCAAGGCGGTGCCACCGACGGGCGAAGAGCAGATTCCGGCGGCCGTCAAAGCGTGGAACGGGAAGAAAGCGGTTGTCACCGGTTTTATGGTACCCGTCAAAATGGAGAAGGGGCTCGTGACCGAACTGCTCCTGATGCGGAACACGATGGCCTGTTGCTACGGCTCGGTGCCGAACATGAACGAGTGGGTCGTGATCAAAATGCAGAAAGGTGTGCAGCCGTTGATGGATGTACCGGTGTCATTTTATGGTTCGCTGAAAGTCGGCGCGATGTTCGAGAACGGCTACATGACCGGCCTCTACGAACTCGACGGCGAGAAGATGGCTGAAGTGAAGGAGTGAGCGCGTTGGGATCGGAGCTGCGTTGAGCGCGAGCGAGCTCGCGGCGGATTCGCCCATTCTCTTCGAAGAAGGCTCAACATCACTTGTCGTTGTGCAGGAACGTCAGGTCCGGCTCCTGAGAGCACAGATTGTTCAAGATGAGACGCACACCGGTTTTTTGTAGGAGCCTGCTTGCGGGCGATTTTACATTTCACCGACTGACCGCGTCCGGGGTCGCCCGCAGGAAGGCTGCTGCCTCCGGGCAAATGAGTCTCATATTGGAGGCAAATTGGAATCAGCGCGCGATGTCGCTTTGCGAGAGGGCGCGAAAACCGCGCTGTGTGAGTGCTTGCGCGGCGACGTCGGGGTCCTCGGCGTTGATCGCGAGGGCTGATTTACCCTCGGGGCGCTTGATGAAACTGTAGACGTAGTGGACGTTGATCTCGGCCTCATAGAGCGCAGCGAGCACGCCCTTGAGTTCCGACTCGTCGGTGATTTCGACGGCGAGCACGTCGCACTCGGTGTAGGGGAAATCATTATTCACCATCAGCTCGCGGGCCTTGTCCGGGTCATCGACGATCACGCGTACGATCGCGCTGTCCGTCGTGTCGAGCACGGTCATCGCCACGACGTGGACCTCGTTGTCTTTGAGGAGCGCCGTGAGATCGAAGAGGCGACCAACTCGGTTCTCACAGAAGACGGAGAACTGCTTCACGGGATTGGCGGACGAGGTGCTGATTTGCGCGGCCATACCGAGAGAAGATCGCTGACGAGGGAGGTGGGGTCAATTGTGGGCTCGCGGCGGCGCAGAGTTGTTACCTTGCTGACGTGGATGTCTGCTGAATTGCCGAGCCATCATGTCGCCACTCAGCGCCGCGCAAACGCTAGCGCGAGGCTGGTGCTGCGCGGCATCGCGCTAAATGCTGTGCTCGCGGCGGTGAAATTCGCGGGCGGGATTTTCGGTCACACTTACGCGCTGATTGCTGATGGGGCAGAATCGATGCTGGATATTCTCTCCTCGTTGTTGGTCTGGGCGGGCGTTCGGGTCGCCGCAAAACCACCGGATGCGGAACACCCCTACGGTCACGGAAAAGCAGAGCCGTTAGCCGCGTTGGCGGTTGCGGTGTTTGTGTTCTTCATGGCTGGCTGGATCGCGGTGCACGCGGTTCACCAAATCAGCACGCCGCACGAGGGGCCGGCTGGATGGACGCTCGTGTTGCTGGCGGGCGTCGTTGTCACGAAGATGTGGTTCTCGCGCCGGATGGGTGTGGCGGGTGAGGAAGTCGGTAGCACCGCGTTGGGCGTCGAGGCGTTGCACCACTACTCGGATGCGCTGACTTCGGCGGCGGCGTTTGTGGGGATCAGTATCGCGCTGTGGGGTGGCCAAGGGTGGGAGACGGCTGACGATTGGGCGGCGTTGTTTGCGTGCGTGATCATCGCGTTCAACGGCGTCACGATGGTCGGCAAGGCGCTGGGCGACGTGATGGATTCGGCTGCGCCGACGGATTTCGAGAACGAAGTGCGGGCGATTGCCCTCGCGGTGGCGGGCGTGCGTGCGCTCGACAAATGTCGCGTCCGCAAGAGCGGGCTGAGTCACCTCGTGGACATCCACGTGTGTGTCGACGGCGAGCTCACGGTGCGCGCGGGCCACACGATCGCGCACGCGGTGAAGGATGCGTTACTCGCGTCCGAGCCGCACGCGATTAGCGATGTGACGGTGCACATCGAGCCGACGAAGTGAACCGGCAGCATCCGGGTGTCGTCTCCGAGAAACGACTCGCCGCTGCGGAATCATGGTGACAGGTTTTCCTTCGGTCCACCCCCACCATGCCCCCTCGCCTGATCGTTACTATCGTGCTCGCCGCGGCTTTCGCCCTGCTTGCCCACCTCCACGCCGCCGAGTTGCCCACCGGCACGATCGCGGGACGCATCTTCCAATCCGCTACTGGCGCGAACCTCGAACGGGCGCGGCTCACGGTCGACGGCACGCTGCTGGAGGCGTTCACCGACGCGGACGGCCGTTTCATGTTGAGCCGCGTGCCGATCGGGCCCGCGCGTCTGCGCGTCTTCTACACCGGCCTCGCGCCGACGGTGCAGCCGGTGACGATCGAGGCGGGCCGCACCGCGCTGATTGAGATTTCGCTATCGTCACTCGCGCGATCGGCGGACACCGGCGCGCCGGTTAAACTCGACGCGTTCGTGGTCGGCGACTCGCGCGAGATGAGCGGCACCGCCATCGCGATCAACGAGCAACGCTTCGCTCCCAACCTGCGCAGCGTGGTCTCGACCGACGAGTTTGGCGACGTGCCTGATGGCAACGTCGCGGAGTTCATCAAGTTCCTCCCGGGTGTGAGTGTGAATAGCGCGCGCGAACTCTCGATCAACGGCGTGCCCTCCGCCTACGTGCCGGTTTCCATCAACGGCTTTAGTGTGGCGAGTCCCATCGGCAGTGGCGGCGACGGCGGCACGGGTCGCAGCAATTCCATGGACGTCTTTACCACGAGCAATATCTCGCGGATCGAGGTGTCGTTTTCGCCGACCCCGGACACCGAGGGCGCGGCCCTCGCGGGCTCCGTCAACATGGTGCCGAGGTCCGCTTTCGAGCGTCCGCGTCCGTCGGTCACTGCGAGCACGTTCGTTTCGCTGCTGAACAACGGCCGCGATCTCCGTCAACCTGCGGCGTTTCAAAAATATTTTCCGGGCCTCGACGTCTCGGTGATCGCCCCGCTGAGCAAGGTCTGGGGCTTCACCCTCTCGGGCGGCTATTCGACGCGCATGACTGACACGCCGGTGATCCAGAATGTCTGGCGCGGCGCGAACACCGCCACCAACGGAGCAGCCTATCCCGTCACCACGTCCGATGCGCCTTATCTCTCGGGCCATGTGGTGCAGACCAACGGCCGCGAAACGACACGCAGCTCGCTCGCGGCCTCGGTCGATTGGAAACTAGGGGCCCACGACCGCCTTTCCTTCGGGCTCCAGTATTCCACGTTCGCTGTGATGCTCGACAACGCCGCGCTCACCTTCGACGCGGTCCGCGTGCTGCCCGGACAATTCTCGATCACCCACACTCGCGGCGCCGCGGGCGCCGGCACGCTCCAAGTGGTCACCACGCGGAGTCTCCGCATCAACTGGACTTATCTCCCGTCACTGACGTGGCGCCACGATGGACGGGTGTGGAAGGCCGACGCCGGCCTCGGCCTGTCTCGCTCCCGCAATCGTACGCGCAGCGTCGAGGGCGGCCTCTTCGGCACCGCCACCATGCGGCGCACGGGCGTCACCGTCTCGCTGCTCGACGCCGGTGTCTGGCGCCCGCGCGAAATCACCGTCACCGACGGCACGACCGGTGCGCCCGTCGATCCTTTTTCGATCGCGAGCTATGTGGTCACTGCGGCGGTAGGTTCGCTGCGCGCGACCGACGACACGCGCCACAGCGCCTACGCCAACGCCCGTCGCGAATTTACCGGCACCGTCCCGCTCGTGCTCAAGGCCGGCCTCGACATGCGCAACGCGCGACGCGACGGCCGTGGCTTCACCGACAACTACACGTTTCTTGGGCGTGACGGCGTCGCGAGTTCCACGCCGGGCGCGGGCGACGACGGCGCGGAGGCCTTTGTGCGCGGCGACTTCGGCGAGCGTCGCCCGGTAAACGGCTTTCCCCGCGTGCCCGGTCTCTCCAACGCCAGTCTTTACGAGCGCCTCCAAGCGAACCCCGCGCAGTTCGGCGCCCCTAATGCGAACGCGCGTTATCGCTCGCTCGTGGGGCTCTCCAACGTCGCCGACGAACTCATCTCCTCCGCCTATCTGCGCGCCGATCTCTCGCTGCTGCAAAACCGCCTCAAGCTCGTCACCGGCCTGCGTGCCGAACAGACCAACATCGCCGCCGCTGGTCCGCTGACCGATCCTGCGCGCAATTTCCAGCGCGACGCGCGCGGTGAAGTGATCCTCGGGGCCAACCGCCGCCCGCTCCTCATCGCGACCGATGCGCTGGAGGTCTCGAAACTCACTTATCTCGACCGCGGTACCAGCGCGGAAAAGGAATACCTGCGGCTCTTCCCCAGCCTCAACGCTAGCTACACTCTCCGCGAGGACCTCGTCGCACGAGCTGCGGTCTACCCGTCGGTGGGCCGTCCTGATTTTAGCCAGTATTCCGGCGGGATCACGCTGCCAGATCCGGAGGCACTCCCGTCGCCTGCGAATCGCATCGCGGTCAACAACGTCGGAATCAAGGCGTGGAATGCGCGCACGGTCAGCGCCCGCCTCGAGTATTATTTCGCCGGTGTTGGCCAGCTATCCGCCGGTGCCTTCCGCCGCGAGATCGAGAATTTCTTCGGCAATACCGTATTCCGCGCTACGCCCGAGTTCCTCGCGCTCTACGGCCTCGACGCCGACACCTACGGCGACTTCGACGTGGCGACGCAATATAACCTCCCCGGCACCGTGCGCATGGAAGGCATCACGGTGAACTACAAGCAGGCGCTCACGTTCCTGCCGGCGTGGGCGCGGGGCGTGCAGGTCTTCGGCAACCTCAGCGTGCAGCGCGCCCTCGGCGACACCAACGCCAACTTCGCGGGCTATGTGCCTAAGACGGGCAGTTGGGGCGCGAGCCTCACGCGCGAGCGCGTCACGGTGCACGTCAACTGGAACTACCGGGGGCGCGCCCGCCGCGGCCTCGTCGCGACCGGCAACGGCATCGAGCCATCGACCTACAACTGGGGTGCCACGCGCCTCGTGACCGACGTGATTGCGGAATATCATTTCACCCGCCGCCTCACGTTCTTCGCCAACCTGCGCAACCTCTACCACGTCTCCGACGAACTGGAGATCTCCGGCCCCACTACGCCCGCCGTCGCCCGCCTGCGTCAGAGCGCCGCCGATTTCGGCTCGCTGTGGACAATGGGTGTAAAAGGGAAATTTTAGGGGCAGGTTGGGCCTTGAGCCCACGGCTTCCCTTTCATTGTCGAACGGATTGTCCCGCGACCGGCCCAGCGTGGGGGCGTCGTGTCCGCGGGGCGCTTAATGGGAACGGGGTTCCTTCCAGCGGTTGCGATGAAGCGTTTCCTTGTGGGGATGCCGCAGCCTGTTGAGGAGGGCTTGGGGCTGGGGGCGTCGTTTTACGGTGCGCGGTTCACGGCGGTGAGGAGGGAACGGCACGAAATCGCTAGGTAAGATCGCTCGGTAAGTGGCGTATCCTGAAATACCCTACTCGGCTGAACTGGTGTGGGCGACCATCACGGGCGAGCGCGGTGCTCCGATGACGGCAGGCGTCCAGCGTATTAGCCACAGGGATACGTACGAGCGGCGCAGTGTGCTGGCGGGCGGCGGCGGCCAGGCTGCACGGTGTGGGATGCTGCGCGGCCAGCCGGACGAGGAGCTCGCGGTGAATCCTGGCCGGGCTTTTGCAGCGCAGGTGATCCCCGCCGAGCGTGATTTTCAAATCGTACCAACCCATTTCCAATCGCCAGCGGCGCACCTAGTCGCAGACCGTTGCTGAACCACCACGCCAGCAAAGCCCGGAAGATTGGAACTCAAAAAAGACCGGAGGGAGCCTGAGCGTATTCGAAGTTGAAGCGGCGCAGCGTTGGTGACATGGCGGAGCGAAGAAGCTCGTCTTCTTCGGGCGGTTTGAAATCCACGTCTAGGTCGACGGGTTGTCTGCTCAAGTTTTCTGCTCACGTATCAACGAAAGCAGTTCGCCTTCGTGACTACGCCTTTCCCTTCGGCCACACCGGGCGTTGCGGTGGCAACTGCACCAGCCCCTTCGGTTTCCAGCTGGGCCACCATCAAGCGACACGCGAGGCGGTTCGAGCGCCTCCCCCGCATTGCGCCAATCCCAACCCTGCACCAACGCACCCGCGAGCCGCCGCCGCGACCCACGCGGATTGCCGTCTACGAACCGCCGGATTGCCGGGAGTTGCGCCTCGTCCGGCTCACGTCATTGCAACGCGATGTTCGCCATGGTGAAAAGGCAGACCCGCCCCGTCTCAGAAAATAGCCGCCTGGCAGCGCCGAAAAGCCATACTTATATCCCTAAACAATTGCAAATTAACTACTCAGAACGGGAAAGCCGTGCTCTCTGTGCAATGTGCAGTGCTCTATTGTTACAATCATAGGCGGAATTGTTTTTCCTCTTGATTCAAGCGCTCACTCCAACTTTGACTTCGGGTGTCAGACGTCTCTAAATTTCCTTTGTCGTGCGCTCATCTCTGCGAACCGCGTTGGTTTTCGCTATTGTGCGTGATGTTTATAATCTAAATTAATTTCTTTCTCCAGCTCCTGCCTCTAAAAGTTTAACGGATATACAATTCACTTCTACAATGACCACTGAAATCGCGATCAGCCGCAGCACTGTCGGCGCCACTGAAATCGTCAACAACAACGTAGCCCTCGCCATGGGTGCCGGATTGATTCCGTTGCCGCTCGTTGACTTAGCTGCGATCACCGCCGTCCAGCTCAAGATGGGCAAGGAATTGGCTGAATTTTACGGCGTCGAGTACAAAGAAGACCAGATTAAGGGAATCGTCATCTCGCTCATTGCAGCTTATACCGCCACCTCGGTCGCGAGCGTAACTGCTGCTACCGCAGCGAAATCCATCCCAGTGCTCGGTGCCGTATTCGGGGTGATCACCCTCCCTGTGGTTGCGGGAGGTCTGACTTACGCCGTCGGCAAGGTGTTCATCCAGCACATCGAGTCTGGCCGCACTTTCTTCAACTTTAGTATTTCTGAGGTGAAGGCTGGCTTCCTCCGCGAGGTTGAAAAGGGCAAGGGGCTTGTCTCCACCCAAGCCAAGGGTTTTGGTGCGAAGATGGTTCAAGTCTCCGACGATCTGGAGAACCGTTTGGACGGTGCTATCAACAGTCTCCTCAAGCGCTGAGGCGGGTCTGCTTCTCAAGATTTTTTCTGTTTTTTATTCACTTTTTTAGGTTAAGATATCTCCAACCCAATACTACTATGATTCCTGTTGCTATCATCTATACGTTCCTGTCCTTCCTCGTCGCCTTCTTTGGTCGTAACCGCAAGTTCGGCTTCTGGATTTATTTCGTCCTCTGCTTCATTTTCACTCCGGTGGTTACCTTGGTGATCGTTCTGGCCTCCGCCAAACGTGTCG
>Ga0209550_10000359_pt1 | contig 41348 bp, 41 predicted proteins | sample LauGreSuBDMM15SN_2_FD_187567 | JGI IMG/M metagenome (GOLD analysis project Ga0209550, IMG submission 187567) | Freshwater lake microbial communities from Lake Michigan, USA - Su13.BD.MM15.SN (SPAdes) (version 5) | ecosystem: Environmental > Aquatic > Freshwater > Lake | place: Lake Michigan...
GCGTCGTCGATGCGTTTGCCAATGTCGGGCTGCGGCGCGGCGGCGCGCAGGGTTTCCCAGCGGGCGCCTTCGGGCACCCAAAACACGTTTTCGCTGGTGTAGTAGTCGCGGTCTTCCAGCTCGGCGGCGATGTCTTCATCGTCAGCATCGCCATAAAAAAGCTCGTCGTTTTCATCGCGCAGTCGAAGGCCCAGTTAAGCATGGCGGGCCACAAAGGCGTCAGAGATGTATTTGACGAAGATGAGGCCCAGCACCAGGTGCTTGTATTCGGCAGCGTCCATGTTGGCGCGCAGTTTGTCGGCCGATGCCCAGAGGGTCTTTTTGATGTCGTCGAGCATTTTGTTTTTCTGATTTACCCCAGCTTTAAGTCGAACTGGGCGTGTTGTGAGCTGAGGGCCATTGCGTCAAGCGAGTCGCCGCGAACTTCAGGTATTTCTTCGAAGTCTTCAAATCGAAAACCTCTTTATCCTGTCCTCGCCATCAAGAGGGTTAGGGACCACATAGACCGGCCTCCGCCACCACTGCCCGCAACAGCGACTGCTCGATGAAGGCTGCGTGCGAGATGCTCAGGCTGCCCCCTAAGCCCTGCCAAGCAAGCAGTGGTCGTTGTTTCGTTTGCGCCTTGACCCGGTGTCATCGCGAGACCGAAGCGCACCCACACAAAGCAGTGACACTTTTTAAAGCAGAGTGCGCTTTAGTTTATCGATCATCTCAAAAATGGCCACTACCGGAAACACCTCCCAGCATGATGCCGCGCTGGTGTCGGTGCAGGACTGGCAGGCAATTGAGGAAACTTTGTGTTTGCCGTCAGTCCTGGGCCTGCGAGAGTCCATCAAGCGGGACTTGGTCCAGCCCATGACCGGTTGCGCCAAGAACTTGGACTGGTGAGAACTGCTGCTCTGGTAAGTTTCAATACGCCGGTGGAGCGTAAAAAGATGGCAGGTCCATCAAGCCGCCGCAGGCGCCCGCTGCTTGACCATCAACCACCCCAGCGCCACCCCCGTCACCCCCAGCGGCAACAAGGACCCCAAGTTCAGCATCGTCCAGCCTTGCGTGGTCACCAGCACGCCAGACGCCAGCGACGACACGGCCATGACGGCGAAGATGCAAAAGTTCAGCGCGCCTTGCGCCTTGTCTTTTTCTTCGGGGCGGTAGGCGGTCAGTGCCAGCGTGGTGCTGCCGGTGAAGAGGAAATTCCAGCCCAGGCCCAGCAAAAACAAGGACAGCACAAAGTGCTGCAGTTCCACGCCGGAGACAGCGATCAGCACGCACACGATGTTGAGCGCCAGGCCCACGGCCATGATGGGCAGGGTGCCAAAGCGTTTGATGAGGTGGCCGGTGAAAAAGCCGGGGGCGAACATGCCGATGACGTGCCACTGCAGCACCATGGCGGCGTCTGAAAACGGCAGGCCGCACACTTGCATGGCCAGTGGGGTGGCGGCCATCAGCAGGTTCATGACGCCGTAGCCCAGCGCGCCTGCTGCGGCCGCGACCACGAACACGGGTTGGCGCATGATCTCGCCCAGCGGCCGCCCGCCTGAGGCGGCGCCTTTGGCAGGCGGCGGTGGGAACTGAATAAGGGCGATCAGCACCATGGCCGCCACGGCCACACCGGCCAATGCCAGGTAAGCGCCGGCAAAGGGCACGGTGGTGAGGCTGCGCGTGCCGGAGGCCAGGTTGGGGCCGGCAATGGCGCCAATCAAGCCGCCGGCCATGACCAGCGAGACGGCTTTTTCTTTGAACCCGGGCGCGGCCATCTCGGCGGCGGCAAAGCGGTAGAGCTGGGCGTTGGCGTTGTAGTAGCCTGCGATCACGGTGGCCGCGACCAGCACCCAAAAGTGGCTGGTGTAGGCGGCCCAGGCGCACAGCAGGCACGAAGCCACGGCCACCACCAGCCCCAGTTGAAACGACAGTTTGCGGCCCCAGCGCTTTTGGGTGTGCGCCACCAGCCCCGTGGACAGCGCCCCGCCCACCACGTAGCCCATGACGGGCAGCGTGGCCATCCAGCCCACGGGCGCCAGGCTCAGGCCCACCAAGCCATTGATGGCAATGAAGGTGACGTTGTTGGTGAAAAACAGGCCTTGGCAGGCGACGAGCAGCCAGAGATGGGGAGTCATGGAGGGTTTATAGCCTGTTCAGCTGAACAAGCCTGTCGCTTGGGCTCAAAGCCAAGCTCATGCCAGCGCTTGCACCAAGGCCGCCAGCGCCGCTGTTTCGGCCCGCAACACGCGCGGCCCCAAGCTCACAGGCCAAAAGCCGGCCGCACGGGCTTGCGCGTCTTCTGTGGGTGACAAGCCGCCTTCGGGGCCGCTTAAAAAAACCACCTCCGCACCCGGATGGGTGGCCAGCACGCTGGCCAAGGCTTGCGAGCCCTCAGCCAACGACAGCACGCAGCGCAGCGGCGCGTGGGTAGGGGGGGTGGCCAGCCAAGCGTTCAGGTCTTGCACAGCATGCACGGTGGGCACTCGGTTGCCGCCGCACTGCTCGCAGGCGGCCACGGCCACTTGCTGCCAGTGCTGCTGCTTTTTGTTGGCTCGCTCGGCCGCCAGGCGCATCACGCTGTGCGCGGTGTGCAGGGGTTGCACGCTGGCCGCGCCCAGCTCGCCGGCTTTTTCCACCAACCAGTCCATGCGCTCGTTGGCGGGCATGCCCAGGGCCAGGTGCACGCGGCGGGCGGGTTCGCGCTCCACGGCCTGGTGCGCATCAATGCGCACGCTCACTTCGCTGCGGCCCATGTGCGTGATGCTGGCCTGCCATTGGCCGCCCAGGCCGTTGAACAGCGTGATGTGGCGGCCCGGCTGCAGGCGCAACACCTGCACATGGCGGGCCGCACCTGCAGGCAGGGCCAGCTCGGTGCCGGCGCTCAGGGGCAGGTCTACAAAAAAGCGCGGCATCAGAAGGTGTAGCCCGCTTGCACGGCGCTGCCTTCAATTTGTTCCAGCAAGTGCATGAGGGGGCCGAGCTGGCGGTAGCGCGAGGCGGTGCTGCGCACGTAGGCCACAAAGCGCGGCGTGTCCGCCAGGTACTGGGGCTTGCCGTCGCGCAGGGTCAGGCGGGCGAAGATGCCCAAAATTTTGAGGTGGCGCTGCAAGCCCATCCATTCCACCGCTGCATAAAACTCGCCAAAGTCCTCGCCCACGGGCAGGCCGGCCGCGCGGGCTTGCTGCCAGTAGCGCACGGTGATGTCGAGCACAAATTCCTCGTCCCAGCTCAAAAAAGCATCGCGCATGAGGCTGGCGATGTCGTAGCTGATGGGGCCGTACACCGCGTCTTGAAAGTCCAGCACGCCCAGCGGCGCGCGCGCGTCGGCCGGGTCCACCATGAGGTTGCGCGGCATGAAGTCGCGGTGCACAAACACCCGCGCCCCGCCCAGGGCCTGCAGGTTGTGTTGCTTGATCTGCCCAAACAGCTTGTCCAGTTGCTGCTGCTGGGCCGGGCTCAAGGCCAGGCCCCGGTGCTGGGCCACGTACCAGTCGGGAAACAAGGCCAGCTCGCGCGAGAGCAGCGCGTCGTCATAAGGCGGCAGCACGTCGGGGCGCGAGGCCAGTTGCCAGCGGATCAGCGCGTCCACCGCGTTCAAGTACAAATCGTGGGCCAGCTCGCCGCGCAGGGGCGTGCGCTCGGTGTGGCCTTGGCCGAGCAGCTGCATCATGGTGTGCGTGCCCAAATCGGGCAGCAACATAAAGCCCTGCGGCTGGTCCCAGGCCAGCACTTCGGGGGCGCGCAGGCCGGCGCTGTGCATGAGCTGAGCCACCTGCACAAAGGGCGCGCAGTTTTCATGGCTGGGCGGCGCGTCCATGATGATGCGGCACTCGCCCGCGGTGGTGTTGACGCGCAGGTAGCGGCGAAAGCTGGCGTCGGCCGAGGCCGGGCGCACGCTGGCGATGTCCAGCGCGTGCGGGCCGGCCAGGCTGTGCAGCCAGGCGTCAAACTGGCCAGCGCGCGCCGCATCGGTCCAAGTCACGGCGGGGCTGGTGGCGGGGCTGGAGGGGGCAGGATTCTCGGCCGCTGGGGCGGACGGATCAGTTGAGGGCATCATGGGGGCTGGGTGATAATTGTAAGAATTCGACACCGGGTTTTATCTCATATTTCACGATGCACTCGGTTTCATGCCCGCGTTTTCTTCCATTGGCGGGCGCCATCGTCTTGTTCTGTGCGGCCACGCTTGGCCCGCCGGCTGCGCTGGCGCAGACAAATCACCAGACTCAGACCCCTGCAGAGCCTGATGAGCCGCCGCTCAGGCTGCGCCCGTCTTTGCAACTGTCTGAAAAGCTCTCCCCCGAGAGCCGGCAAGCCCCCACTTTTGTGTTTGGCGAGCGCATCTCCAGCCAAACCGATGTGCGCACCACCTTGGAAGGCCGGGCCGAGCTGCGGCGCGCAGGCGCGGGCATACGCGCTGACCGCATAGATTTAGAGGCGTTGCGCCAGCGCATCACCACCCAAGGCCCGGTGCGTTTGCAAAGTTCGGGCAATGTGTTCTCAGGCAGCGCGCTGGACCTCAGCCTGGACACCTTTGAAGGTTTTTTTGACCAGCCGCGCTATGTGTTTCGGGGCGGCGCCAACGGCCAGGCCCACCGCATCGACTTCTTGGGCGAGCAGCGCCTGGTGGCCCTCAACGCCACGTACACCACTTGTGAGCGCGACAACGAAGCGAGCTGGAAGCCGGCCTGGGAGTTCAGGGCCGAGCGCATGTACTTTGACCTGGACGCCGAGGTGGGCGAGGCCTACAAGCCGGTGCTGCGTTTTCAGGATGTGCCGATTTTGTTCTGGGGGGGCAGCCTCAGCTTTCCGCTGAGCGACAAGCGCAAGTCAGGTTTTCTGCCGCCGTCTTACGCCCTGGACACCACCAGTGGTTTTAGCCTGGCCGTGCCGTTTTACCTGGACATTGCGCCCAACCGCGATGCCACCCTCACCCCCACCGTGATGAGCAAGCGTGGCCTGGACTTAGGGACAGAGTTTCGCTACCTGGAGCCGCAGGACCGAGGCGTTTTGCGGCTCAACACCCTGGCCAATGACCGACTCTCCCAGCAGGACCGCTGGTCTTACAGCCTGCAGCACGATGGCAACCGGTCGGCGGCCTTGGCCGGTGGGAGTTTGGCCTACAGCTTGAACCTCAACCGGGTCAGTGATGACAACTACTGGCGCGATTTCCCTCGGCAAAGCAAGGCGCTGACGCAGCGCCTGCTGCCCAACGATTCGCGCTTGTCTTGGAGCCGTGAGGATTGGTCGGTGTCCATGCGCGCCTTGTCCTGGCAGACCCTGCAGTCGGTGGATTCGGTCATCACCCCGCCGTACGACCGCCTGCCCCAGCTGACTGCGCGTTACGGTTTGACCGACGTGCCGGTGGCCGGGCTGGGTGGGCTGGACTGGTCGGTGGAGTCCGACTTCACGCGGTTTCAAGCCGCCCGCGCCCTCACGGCGCAGGCCAATGGCGACCGGTGGGTGGCCCGCGCTCAGCTCAGCCGGCCCTGGGTGCGCCCCGCCGGTTTTGTGGTGCCCAAGTTGCAAATTCACTCGACGCAGTACAGCTTTGATGAAACCTGGAAGGGCCGCTCCTCGGCCTCGCGCGTGGTGCCCACCTTCAGCGTGGACAGTGGCTTGCAGTTTGAGCGCAATGCGTTTTTCTTTGGCCGCAGTTTTATTCAAACCCTGGAGCCGCGGGCGTTTTATGTGCACACGCCTTACCGCAACCAAAGTCTTTTGCCCAACTACGACAGTGCTGAGAACAGTTTCAGTGTTGCCAGTTTGTTCACCGAAAACAGCTTTATTGGCCAGGACCGCATCTCTGACGCCAACTTGCTCACCTTGGGCGCGGTCTCGCGCCTGCTGCAGCCCGAGACGGGCGCTGAAAGCGTGCGCCTGGGTGTGGCCCAGCGCATTCGTTTTGCAGATCAGCGCGTCACGCTTCTGGGCGGTTCGGCCCCTGTCAACACCGAGCGCTTGAGCGATGTGCTGCTCTCAAGCACCTTGAACTGGAACTCCCAGTGGGCACTGAACTTGAACACCCAGTACAACCCCAAGCTGGGCGAGTCTCAGCGCAGCAGCCTGAGCGCGCGCTACAGCCCCAGTTTTTACCGCGTGCTGAGCACCTCCTACAAGCGCCAGCGGCCGCTCACGCCCACCGATGCAGGCAGCCAGCAAGTGGACTTGGGCTGGCAGTGGCCGCTCAACGACCTGTGGGGCGACCGTGGCCAAGACTTGGGGGCGGGTCAGGGTCAAGGTGGGCGGCGCTGGTACAGCGTGGGGCGGCTCAACTACAGCATGACTGACGGCAAGCTGGTCGACAGCGTGGTCGGCTTCGAATACGACGGCTGCTGCTGGATAGGGCGCGCTGTGCTGCAGCGCTCCACCAGCGGCACCACCTCGACCAACACGCAACTCATGTTTCAGCTCGAATTCCTGGGGTTCTCACGCATCGGCAACAATCCCCTGTCTGTACTCCGTGCGAACGTGCCCCGCTACCAATTGCTGCGAGACCAAGTCAGCTTGCCGAGCCGCTTCACCAACTATGAATAAGTTTGTTACTGCGCCTTCCTCCACCCTGACCCTTGTGCGCAGGGCTGGCTGGGCCGCCCTGTGCAGCGCGGCCTGCATGGCATGGCCCGCGCTGGCCCAGACTCAGGCCACCCTGTCAGAGACGGCTTCAAGCGTGAGGTCTGCGGATTTCATCGTGGCCGTGGTCAATTCCGAGCCCATCACCAACCAAGAGGTGATCAGCCGCATGAAGCGTCTGGTGCCTCAGTTGGCCATGCAGGGTCGGCCTGTGCCGCCCCGGGCCGAATTTGCACGCCTGGTGCTCGATCGCTTGATTTCTGAGCGCGCGCAGCTTCAAGCCGCCCGCGAGGGCGGCATTCGTGTGTCTGATGAAGCCGTGGACCAGGCCGCAGAAGATGTGGCTCGCCAGAACCAAGTCAGCATGGCCGACTTGCGCTCGCGCATGGTCGGCGATGGCCTGAGCTTTGAGCGCTTTCGCCAAGATTTGCGCGATGAGTTGCTGCTCGCTCGCTTCAGAGAGCGCGAGGTCGATGGTCGGGTGCGGGTCAGCGAACAAGACCTGGACCGCTTCATGGCCGAGAAAAAAACCGAACTCGCCACAGGGCCGGTGGAGCTCAATATCGCGCAGATTCTGGTGGCCCTGCCCGAGGACGCCAGCCCAGCCCAGCTGGCCAGCCTGGAAGCGCGGGCGCGCCAAATTCGCCAGCGCTTAGACAGCGGTGCTGATTTCGCCGCCCTGGCCAAAGAAGTGTCCGAGGCCAGCGACCGTGCCAACGGCGGCGAGTTGGGCCTGCGCAGCGCCGATCGTTATCCCCCGCTCTTTGTGGATGCCGTGGGTTCTTTGCCGGTGGGCGGGGTGGCCGGACCCGTGCGCAGCGGCGCGGGCTTTCACCTGCTCAAGCTGCTGGACAAAAAGCAGTTGGGCGATCAGCTGAGCACCATCACCCAAACCCGCGCGCGTCATATTTTGCTCAAACCCAGCCCGCGCTTAAGCGAGGGCCAGGCCCGCCAGCGCCTGGTTGAATTCAAGCGCCGCATAGAGGCTGGTCAAGCCGATTTTGCCCAACTGGCGCGCGAGTTCAGCGAGGACGGCTCGGCCCAGGATGGCGGCGATTTGGGCTGGACCTCGCCAGGCGCCTTTGTGCCCGAGTTTGAGCAGGTGATGGACATGCTCAGGCCGGGCCAGCTGGCCGAGCCCTTGCAATCGCGCTTTGGCCTGCACCTCATTGGGGTGCTGGAGCGCCGCGAGGTGCAGCTGTCGGACCGCGACCGCCGCGAGCTGGCACGCCGCGAGCTGCGCGAAGAAAAAACCGAAGAAGCGCTGCGCACCTTCTTGCAAGACGTGCGCGGGCGTGCTTACGTCGAATACCGCGATCCGCCCCAATGAGTCGGGCCTGCCCTTGAAGCACATCGCCCGCAAGCGCTTTGGCCAGCACTTTTTGACCGACGGCGGCATCATTGACGAGATTGTTCGCGCCATAGACCCCCGGCCAGGCCAGCCCATGGTGGAAATCGGTCCTGGCTTGGCCGCGCTCACGCAGCCGCTGGTGGAGCGCCTGGGGCGGCTGTCTGTCATCGAGCTCGACCGCGACCTGGCCGCCCAGCTGCGCACCCACCCGCAGCTGGAGGTGATGGAGTCTGACGTGCTCAAGGTCGACTTCAGGGCCCTGGCCGCGCGCTTGGGCACGGCCGGCTTGCGCATCGTTGGCAACCTACCTTACAACATTTCCACACCCATTCTTTTTCACTTGCTGGAGGTCGCCGATGTGGTGCAAGACCAGCATTTCATGCTCCAAAAGGAGGTCATAGACCGCATGGTGGCCTCGCCCTCGACCAGCAACTACGGCCGCCTGTCGGTGATGCTGCAGTGGCGCTACGCCATGGAAGATGTGCTCTTTGTGCCGCCCACCAGCTTTGACCCGCCGCCGCGCGTGGACAGCGCCGTGGTGCGCATGACCCCGCATGTGCAGCCGCCCGTGCTGGACGCGCAGCTCTTGAGTGAATTGGTGCAGGTGGCCTTCAGCCAGCGCCGCAAACTGCTTCGCCACACCCTGGGCCGATGGCTGGAGGCGCGCAGTTTTACGGGCAGCTTCAATGTGCAGCGCCGCGCAGAAGAAGTGCCCACCGCGGAGTACGTGGCGCTGGCCCAGACGCTGGGCTAATCTCTTCGCCGCCCAGCCTCTAGGACTGGCCAGCAGCCCCAAAAAGCACAAAGCCCGTGCAATGACGGGCTTTGTGCGGTGCAAGTCCCCCGTTGAAGGGGCGCGCGCAGGTCGCTTAAGCTGCAGCCAGCCAATAACCGGCGTTGAACGGACTGCTCATGCGCAATGCCAGCGGAGAGATGTCAACCAGCTTGTCGGTCGGCATGGTCTCACCATCTGGTGTTGCTTGCGGGGCCTCATTCGCCCGTTCCCCTTGGCCAATCTCCGGGGAACGGGCTACAGAAAAGAATAGAAACATCTGAACGGTATCTTTCGGTCTGCCCAGTAGTCGGCGGCGTCCCGGAAGATGTCGAGCAGTTGCTCGCGCGCTTCCTTGTCAAATTTGGCGTGTGCAGGAATTTGCTCGAGCACCACAATAAAGCCCGGCTGCTGGCCCGACTTGTGAACCAGGTCGGTCATGCAGTCGAAGAGTGCATCAAAGTTTTTCCCGAAGTGCGCGGGAAAGGTGTACTGCGCGGCGATCATGTCCAGCACGTCCTGTTTGCTCTGTGCATTCGCCAGGTTTGCATACAGGAAGTGATGGCCCAGCTCGGTGGCTGCATCGTGCAGTTCAGGCACGCGGTAAGCGCGTATGGACTGAACGATGTTGGTCCTCACAGTACGAAGTGGCGTGTCCACCTTCGTGTCTTTTTCCATGGAAAGCTCAAGCCCAAGTTGTAAAAATTCGCATAAACCCGGACCGCTGACAGCTGCTCAGCGAATGATCCGGCGGAAACTGGCGTAATGGTCTTCGGTGTAGAAGCAAGCTTGTGGCTGGGTGGGCTTGAGCCCACCACAGACAATTCGCCTGGCTCCGCGATGACTGACCCCTGGTGTTCTGACGGTGTATTCGCGGTAGAAACCGCGAGGCTCAGGCGGCAAAAGCCGTTCCCGGTTGCCAAACACCGTGCCGTCCTTGTCATGCTGGAAGGGGCCGCCCTGGTCAATCAAAGTCAAAACATCTCGACCCTGAACTGGGAGCTGCGCCACCGCAATCGTGGTGTCGGCGGTTTTTGCATCTGCGGCTGGGCTGTTTCTGGACCAGGCCGGTGCGCTTGCTGCGCTGGCCAGGGTCAAAAGTGCCACCGTCAGAGCGCGGCGCCAGCCACCCCCCGAATTCCGCCACATGAAAAAACCTTTCTTGAACATCAGGTGCCCAACTTCGTCATCGAAGCCCTACACGGGTTAACCCTTAACTTTCAAGACGATTATTTTGACTCATGTGCATGAAAAATGCAAGGGCGTCCCTTTGGTCGCCTTCAAGTAGCGGGCTGAAGGGTTTTGGCTAAGTGAGCGCTTGCTCAGCGGGCCACGTTGGCATCAGCCACTGTCAGCGCCGTCAAGTTCACAATTCGCCTGACGGTGGTGCTGGCCGTGAGGATGTGCACCGGCTTGGCCGCGCCCAGCAGCACCGGGCCAATGGCAATGTTGCCGCCTGCGGCCGTTTTGAGCAGGTTGTAAGAAATGTTGGCCGCGTCAATGTTGGGCAGCACCAGCAAGTTCGCTTCGCCCGCCAGCGTGCTCTGCGGCATGACACTGTGGCGGCCTTGGACGTCCAGCGCAATGTCGCCATGCATCTCGCCGTCCACCTCCAACCAAGGCGTTTGCTCTCGCAAGAGCGCCAAGGTGCGCCGCATTTTGAGGGCGCTGGGCTGGTTGGACGAGCCAAAGTTGGAGTGCGACAGCAGCGCTGCCTTGGGCTTGAGGCCAAAGCGCATCATTTCCTCGGCCGCCATGGTGGTGATTTCGGCAAGTTGTTCGGCCGTCGGGTCGTAATTGACGTGGGTGTCCACCAGGAAAACCTGGCGGCCAGGCAGCATCAGGCCGTTCATGCAGGCATAGGTGTGCACGCCGGGGCGTTTGCCAATGACCTGGTCGATGTACTCCAAGTGCATTTGCGTGGTGCCCCAGGTGCCGACAATCAGGCCGTCCACGTCGCCCTTGTGCAGCAGCATGCTGCCGATCAAAGTGAGCCGGCGCCGCATCTCGATTTTGGCCATTTGCGCGGTCACGCCACGGCGCTCCATCATGCGGTGGTAGGTCTGCCAAAAATCGCGGTAGCGGCTGTCTTCTTCTACGTTGACGATGTCGTAGTCCAGGCCTTCTTTGAGGCGCAGACCGAATTTGGCGATGCGCTGGTCAATGACGGCGGGCCGGCCAATCAGTGTGGGCCGAGCCAGGCACTCGTCCACCACGATTTGGGCGGCGCGCAGCACGCGCTCTTCTTCGCCTTCGGCGTAGGCCACGCGCTTGCGGGTGGCGCCCTTGGCGGCGGCAAAAATCGGCTTCATGGTGGTGCCCGACGCGTACACAAAGCTTTGCAGCCGCTCGATGTAGGCGTCCATGTCGGTCACAGGGCGCTGCGCCACCCCGCTGTCGGCGGCCGCTTGGGCCACGGCGGGCGCGATTTTGATCATCAGGCGCGGATCAAAAGGCTTGGGGATCAGGTAATCGGGACCAAAGGCCAGTTTCTCGCCCACGTAAGCGGCGGCCACCACCTCGCTTTGCTCGGCCTGGGCCAGCTCGGCAATGGCGTGCACGGCTGCAATTTCCATCTCCAGCGTGATGGTCGAAGCCCCGGCATCAAGGGCGCCGCGAAAAATGTAGGGAAAGCACAAGACGTTGTTGACCTGGTTGGGGTAGTCCGTGCGGCCGGTGGCGATGATGGCGTCATCGCGCACGGCTTTGACGTCTTCAGGCGTGATTTCCGGGTTGGGGTTGGCCAAGGCAAAAATGATGGGTCTGGCCGCCATTTTGCGCACCATCTCGGGCTTGAGCACGCCGCCGGCGGAAAGGCCCAAAAAGATGTCGGCGCCTTCAATGATTTCGCCCAGGCTGCGCGCCGGTGTGGGCTGCGCGAACTGGATTTTGTCCTCGTCCATCAGCTCGGTGCGGCCTTCAAAGACCACGCCGGCAAGGTCGGTCACTAAGATGTTCTTTCGCTGTATGCCCAGGTGCAAGAGCAAATTCAGGCAAGCCAGGGCGGCCGCGCCCGCGCCCGAGGTCACCAGCTTGACCTCGGCAGGCTGTTTGCCGGCCACTTTGAGCGCGTTCAAAATCGCTGCGCCCACGGTGATGGCCGTGCCGTGCTGGTCGTCATGAAAGACCGGGATCTTCAAGCGCTTGCGCAACTCGCGCTCCACATAAAAGCAGTCAGGCGCTTTGATGTCTTCGAGGTTGATGGCCCCAAAAGTGGGCTCCAGCGCGGCAATCACTTCCACCAGTTTGACGGGGTCTTGCTCGTTGATCTCGATGTCGAACACATCGACACCGGCAAACTTTTTGAACAACACCGCCTTGCCCTCCATCACAGGCTTGGACGCCAAAGGCCCGATGTTGCCCAGGCCCAGCACAGCCGTGCCGTTGGTGATGACGGCCACCAAGTTGCCGCGGGCGGTGTACTTGTAGGCGTTGTTGGGGTCTTTGACGATTTCTTCGCACGGGGCGGCCACACCAGGCGTGTAGGCCAAGGCCAGATCGCGTTGGTTGGTCAGCTGCTTGGTGGCGGCAATCGCCACTTTCCCCGGGAAGGGCAGCGCGTGGTAGTCGAGCGCGGCGCGCCTGAGGCTGTCGCGTTTGTCCTGCTGGCTGTCAATGGGGGGGGTGGACATGAGGTCTCCTGGGTGCGGCTGTACCTGCTGTGGGTAGGCCGAAGTGTCTGAAAGTGGCGGGATTGTAGGCCGCACTCATCGGTGGAAGCAGGCTCTGCTGGAGCTGAGCCAGGGCTCTTTCGCGCTTTGGCTTGGACAAAAAAGAAGGTTCTTTGAATACGCTGGTGCTGTGGCGAATGCTAGGTGCGCTTGACAAAATTGGACCGCGCCAAGCGCGGTCCGCGTGGACTTCAACGGGCCACGCCCAGCAAGCTGTCCAGCAGTTCGGGTTGGGCCTTCAAGGCTTGGGCGCTGCTGTGGTGCACCACCGTGCCTCTGTCCAGCACCACGGCCTGGTCAGAGATCGCCAAGATGGCCTGCGGATGCTGCTCCACGATGATGGCCGACAGACCTTCTTCACGGGTGATGCGGCGGATGGCCCGCAAGAGCTCTTCCACGATGATGGGCGCCAAGCCTTCCAGCGGCTCGTCGAGCAAGAGCAGCCGGGGGTTGAGCACCAGCGCGCGGGCCACGGCCAGCATTTGCTGCTCGCCGCCCGACAACTGCGTGCCCAGGTTGGTTTTGCGCTCGGCCAGGCGGGGGAACATCTCATACACGCCATCAGGCGTCCACTTGCCGGGTCTGGCCACGGCGGTGAGGTTTTCATGCACCGTGAGCGACTTGAAGATGTTGCGCTCTTGCGGCACCCAGCCAATGCCAGCGGCCGCCCGTTCAAAAGACGGCAGCTTGTGCAAGGCGATGCGTTGGCTGCCGGCACCCAGGTAAATGGCGCCACCGTGCTGGCGCGTGGCGCCAGCCAGGGTGTTCATGAGCGTGGTTTTGCCGGTGCCATTGCGGCCCAGCAAAGCCAGGGTTTCGCCCTGGTTGAGGCTGAGCGAGACCTCTTGCAGCACCACGGCTTCGCCGTAGCCTGCCTTGAGGCGCTCAACCTGGAGCAGTTCAGCCATGGTGGGCCTCCTCGCCGTGGCCCAGATACACCGCCTTGACGCGTGCGTCGTTGGCAATGAAATGGGGCTCTCCTTCAGTGAGCAGGCCGCCGTTGACCAGCACCGTGATGTAGGTCGCAAAGTTAAAAACCAGGTCCATGTCGTGTTCAATCAACAACACCGACACATCGGCCGGCAAGGCGGCCACGGTTTGCAGCAGCTCTTCGCGCTCGCCCGCCGGCACGCCGGCCACGGGCTCGTCAAGCAGCAGCACCCGGGGCTCGCAGGCCAGGGCAATAGCGATTTCCAGCAGGCGCCGCTTGCCATAAGCGAGCACACGGGTGGGCTGGTTCATTACTTCGGTGAGGTGAAATTGTTCAAGCAGCTCTTCGCAGCGGCGCACCACCTCGACGTTTTTGCCCAAGGGCTGCCACCAGCGCGCGCCCAAGCCCTTGTGGCGTGAGACCGTCAGCGCCAGCGTCTCCAGTGGGGTGAGCGGGTCAAACAGTTGGTTGATCTGAAAGGTGCGCACCATGCCGCGTTGCACGCGCAGGTGGGGCGCCAAGTCGGTGATGTCCTGGCCTTCGAGCTCAATGCGCCCTTCCGTAGGCGGCAGCACCCCAGTGAGCAAGTTGATCAGCGTGGTTTTGCCTGCCCCATTGGGGCCTATGAGCGCGTGGCGTGCGCCTTTTTTCAGTGCCAGCGTGACGTGGTCGGTGGCGGTGATGCCGCCAAAGCGCTTGACCAGGCCCTTGGCATGCAGCACGGTGATTTGAGTCTGACGGTCAGTGTTCACGGACGGGGCGCTCATGCGGCTGTCTCCTTGCTGGCTTTGGATGAGAACCAGCTGCGCGGGTTGTTCAGGCGCTCGCGCCCTACCATCACCAGCACCACCAGGAACAGGCCCAGCCAGAAGGTCCAGTACTGCGGCGTGATGCTGGAAAGCACGTCTTGCATGACCTTAAAGACAACGGCACCCAAAATACCGCCGTAGAGCCAGCCGGTGCCGCCAATCACCAACATCAGCAGCACATCGGCCGAGCGGTGAATGTCAAACAAGTCCAGCGAGGCAAAGCCCGTGGTTTGCGTCATCAGCACGCCTGCAGCGCCTGCCACGGCTGCGGCCAGGGTGTAGACGGACGAGAGGCGGCGGGTCACCGGAATGCCAATGGCCATGGCGCGCAGCCGGTTGTCGCGGATGGCCATGAGCGTGGCGCCATAGGGCGAGTGCACCACCCGGCGCAGCAGCACAAAGCACACCGCGAGCACCGACAGCGAATAAAAAGCCGAGGTCTGCCCGTACAGGTCGAACTCAAAGCGGCCAAGCACCGGCCCCATCACCACGCCCTGCAGGCCATCGGCGCCGCCGGTGAGCCAGTCGAGCTTGTTGGCCAGCTCAAACAATATGAGTGCAAAGCCCAGCGTCACCATCAGGCGCGTGAGGTCGTTGCCGCGCATGATGGTCAGCGACATCACCGCGCCTGTGACCGTGGCCACGGCCGTGCCCATGGCCAGGCCCAGCAGCGGGTCGGGGGTGATGTGCTTGGCCAAGAGGCCCGCGGCATAGCCGCCCAAACCAAAAAAGGCCGCATGGCCCAGCGAAACGATGCCGGTGTAGCCCAAGATCAAGTCCAGCGACACCGCAAACAGCGCGACGATGGCGATCTCATTGATGATGAGCGCGTGCTTGGGCAGCCAGGCGGGCGAGGAGAGCAGGGCGATCCACAGCAGGATTTCCCACCACTTGAAACTGCTTTTTTGCAGCAGCGACTGTTGTGCATTCATGGTCTTACTTGCCTCCCTGGCGCACAAAAAGGCCTTGTGGGCGCCAGATCAAAATCGCAATCATCAGCGCGTACACAATGAATGCGCCCAGCTTGGGGATGTAGTACTTGCCGGCCACGTCGGCAATGCCCAGCAAGAGCGCGGCCAACAGCGGCCCGCTGATGGAGGTGGTGCCGCCCACGGCCACCACAATCAAGAAATACACCATGAACTTGAGCGGAAAGTTCGGGTCCAGCCCCAGCACTTCGGCGCCCAGGGCGCCGCCCAGCCCTGCCAGGCCTGAGCCCACGGCAAAGGTGGTCAAGAACACCATGTTCACGTTGATGCCCAGGCCGGCGGCCACGCGCTGGTCGTCCACCGAGGCGCGCAGTCGGCTGCCAAAGCGGGTGCGCGACAGCACATACTGCAAGGCCACGGTCAGTGCCACGCACACGGCAATGATGAACAGCCGGTAATGCCCCATGCCCAAGACCCAGTCGCCCGTGCCGAGCTCGGTGCGGCCCTTGAGCCACTCGGGCAGCTGAATGATTTGCTGGGTGGAACCAATGAAAAAGTCCACCGACGCTGTGGCCATGAAGACCATGCCAATGGAGAACAGCACTTGGTCCAGGTGCGGCCGGTTGTAGAGTGGTCTGTACAGCGTGCGTTCAAGCACCGCGCCTATCAAGGCCGAGCCTAAAAAAGCCAGCGGCAGGCACAGCAAAAAAGGCACATCGAGCCGCTGCATGAGCAGCACCGTGATGTAGCCACCGGCCATGGCAAAGGCGCCGTGGGCCAGGTTGATGAAGTTCATCAAGCCCATGGTCACCGACAGGCCCACGGCCAAAATAAATAGCAGCATGCCGTAGGCGATGCCGTCGAAAAGAATGGTCAACATGGTGTGTGGCTTGCTCCAAAACAGCAGCGACGAACACCCCACAGGGAGCGCTCGCCGCAGCTTAGAAAGACAGGCCCGCTGTGCGGCCCGTCACCAGGATCAACGGGCTTTGCCCGGGTCCTTCACGTCTTTGACCACGTCAAACTCGACGTTGTGCAGCTGGCCTTCTTTGCGCTCGACTCGGCGCAGGTAAATGTTTTGCACCACGTCGCGGGTTTGCGCGTCAATGAACATGGGGCCGCGTGGGCTCTCAAAGATCTGGCCCTTCATGGCCGCCAGCAGTGCGTCGCCGCCGCCCTGGCCTTTGGAGGTTTTGAGCGCCTCGTAAATCACGCGCATGCCGTCGTAGCCGCCCACGGCCATGAAGTTCGGGCGCATGCCCTTGTTGGCCTTGCCAAATTCGGCCACAAACTTTTTATTCGAGGCCGAGGGGTGGTAAGCCGAGTAGTGGTGCGAGGTGACCACGCCAATGGCGCCGTCGCCCATGTCGTTGAGCTGGTCGTCGTCGGTCACATCGCCCGTGCCAATCAGCTTGATGCCGGCCTTGTCCATGCCGCGCTCCAAGAACTGCTTCATCACGGCCGCGCCTGCGCCCGAGGGCACAAACACAAACAGCGCGTCGGGCTTGAGGTCACGCACTTTTTGCAAGAAGGGGGCAAAGTCCGGGTTGCGCAGAGGCACGCGCAGCGACTCGGGCACCTGGCCGCCGTTGAACAACATGCGGTCTTTGAAGAAACGCTCGGCGTCAATGCCTGGGCCGTAGTCAGAGACCAGCGTCACCACGCGCTTGATGCCGTTCTTGGGCGCCCAGTCGGCCAGGGCCACCGAGGCCTGCGGCAGCGTGAAGCTGGTGCGCACAATGTAAGGCGAGGCTTCCGTGATGATGGAGGTGGCCGCGGCCATCACCACCATGGGGGTTTTGGACTGCGTGGCCAGCGGGGCCACGGCCAAGGCCGAGGGCGTGATGCCAAAGCCGGCCAGCACGTTGACCTTGTCGTTGACCACCAGCTCCTGGGCCAGGCGGCGGGTCACGTCTGGCAAAGAGGTGTCGTCTTTGAGGATGAGCTGGACTTTTTTGCCGGCCACGGTGTCGCCGTTTTGCGCCATCCAGAGTTTGGCGGCGGCTTCAATTTGCCGGCCGGTGGTCGCTTGCTGACCTGTCATGGGCAAAATCAGCCCGATTTTGAACACATTGTCTTGGGCCACGGCGGGCAGAGCCAGCAGGGCTGTGGTGGCCAGGGCCAGGGCGGTGAGTTGGCGTCGTTTCATTTATTTTCCAATTTTTTGACGTTGGGGAATCTGCGAAAAGCCAGCGTAGTGTCAGGCATTTCATGGGTACAAGTCGGTGCGAGTTCTGCCAGGGGTGGTCGTCCCACTGGGGGGAGCTGCCAACGCACCACGGAAGATGCGCTGCATCACTTGTCAAGGCCTGGCCCTGAACTCGCGCTTTCGAATCAGCCGCACGGCTGGCATGGCTTCGAGGGTGCCGGTCAGGGCTGCACGCAAATTGCGTTGTGCCAGGCGAGAGTGTTCGCGCATGATGGCTTCGGCGCGCGAGCCTTCGCGCTGGCCTATGGCTTCGAGCACTTGGCGGTGTTGGTCCTGAGCCACCACCAGCATGTCGCGGGCGTGGCCAGAGTTGGCTTGAGCCACCACAAACCCCGAGGGCGATGCAAATGGCAGCCGCACCACACGTTCGAGTTCTTTGGCGATCACGGCGCTGCCCGCCATCTCGCTGAGCAGGCTGTGAAAATGCTCGTTCAGCCGAACGTAGGCTGAAAAAGCCTCGTCGTCCAGGGCCGGGTGGGCCAGCACCGCGTCAATCTGATCCAGGCAGGCGCTGGCCTCGGTCAACAGCAAGGTGGGCACGCCGTGCTCGGCAGCCAGGCGGGCTGACAAGCCTTCCAGGGTACCGCGCAGTTCAATGGCTTCAGAGATGTCCCGCTCGCTGAAGGTGCGCACGGTGTAGCCCCCTCCTGGCAACAGCTCCAGCAAACCTTCCTGTTCCAGCCGCATCAAGGCTGCCCGAATGGGGGTGCGTGAGACGCCCAGTTTTTCAGAAATGGCCACCTCGGCAATGCGGCTGCCACCCGCCAGTTCGCCGGCCAGCACCATCTCACGAAGGCGCAGCAATGCCTTGACCGCCTGCGAGCCTGAGGGCTCGGCGTCTGTGCTGGAGTTGTTGTCTGCGAGTGCCGCCATGTATCCACTTTAGCAGCAGAACTTCAAAAATCGACCCAAAGATCGCCGGATAAACGAAAAATTCTCATTTTTTAGATTTGGTTGTATACAGCCTGTATCCATAGAACCATAATCACGACCCATCCCTTTTGCAAAAGACGAGCGACATGTTTCCTAAAAATGCCTGGTACGTGGCCTGTACCCCCGACGAAATCGACGCCAAGCCCCTGGGTCGCAGGGTGTGCGGCGAGTCCATCGCCTTTTACCGACCGCAAGAGGGCCAGGTGGCGGCGGTGGAGGATTTTTGCCCGCACCGGGGCGCGGCCTTGTCGCTGGGCCAGGTGTGTGAGGGGCAGTTGGTCTGCGGCTACCACGGCCTGGTGATGGGCTGCAACGGCAAAACCGTCTCCATGCCCGGCCAGCGGGTGGGGGGATTTCCGGCCATTCGCGCTTACCCCGTGATCGAGCGCCACGGTTTTATTTGGGTCTGGCCTGGCGATCCGGCCTTGGCCGATCCGGCCAAACTGCACCACCTGCACTGGGCCGACAGCCCCGACTGGGCTTACGGCGGCGGGATGTACCACATCCACTGCGATTACCGCCTGATGGTCGACAACCTGATGGACCTCACGCACGAGACCTATGTGCACACCACCAGCATTGGGCAAAAAGAAATTGACGAGACCCCGGTGAACACCAAAACCGTGGGGGAAGAAGTCATCACCAGCCGCTTCATGAACGGTGTCAAAGCCCCGCCTTTTTGGCGCGCCAACCTGCGCGGCAACGGCCTGCCCGACGACCAGCTGGTGGACCGCTGGCAGATTTGCCACTTCAGCCCGCCCAGCCATGTGATGATTGAAGTGGGTGTGGCCCTGGCCGGCCAGGGCGGCTACGAGGCGCCTGACAACCAGAAGGTCTCCAGCATCGTGGTGGACTTCATCACGCCCGAGACAGAAACCACCATGTGGTACTTTTGGGGCATGGCGCGCAACTTCAACGTCAAGGACAAAAACCTCACGGCGCAGATCAAAGAAGGCCAGGGCAAGGTGTTTGCCGAAGACACGGCGGTGCTCGAAGCCCAGCAGCGCAACCTGACTTTGTACAAAAACAGAAAGCTCTTGCTGCTCAACATCGACGCAGGTGGCGTACAGTCTCGCCGCATCATTGACCGTTTGATCGCTGCCGAGCAGGCCTCCCCAACTGCAGAAGCGGCGCTGTAACCCCCAAAAACCAGCCATGACACAACTTCAGGTGAAAGTGCTGCGCCGCCGCGCAGAAGCCCAGGACATAGACAGCTTTGTGCTGGCGCGCAGCGACGGTGGCGCGCTGCCGGCGTTTTCGGCCGGCTCCCACATCGACGTGCACCTGCCCGGCGGCCTGGTGCGCCCCTACTCGCTGTGCAACGACCCCCTGGACGCGGCGCACTACCGACTGGGCGTTTTGCGCGATGCAGCCTCCCGGGGCGGCTCGGTGGCCATGCACGACCACGTCAAAGAAGGCGATGTGCTGAGCATCAGCGAGCCTCGCAACAATTTCCCGCTGCACAGCGCCCCACACTCGGTGCTGCTGGCCGGCGGCATTGGCATCACGCCGCTTTTGTGCATGGCCCAGCGCTTGGCGGCCGAGGGCGCGAGCTTTGAAATTCACGCCTGCAACCGCTCCTTGGCGCGCAGTGCCTTTGTGGGCGAGCTCCAAGCCTTTGGCGAGCGTTTTCACCTGCACCTGGACGACGGCGAGGCCGCCCAAAAGCTGGACCTGCCCGCCGTGCTCCAAGCTTCACCCGCCGGCTCGCGCCTGTATGTGTGCGGCCCCACTGGCTTTATTGACTTTGTGGTGAACACGGCCAAAAGCCATGGCTGGCCCGCCGACCATGTGCACCTGGAGTACTTTGGCGCGGCCCCGCAAGACACCACGGGGGACGGCAGTTTTGAGGTTCGCATCGCCAGCACCGGCAAAAGCTACACCATAGCCGCCGACCAAACGGTCTCGGCCGCCCTGCAGGCCCACGGCGTGGACATTTTGGTGTCCTGCGAGCAAGGTGTGTGCGGCACCTGCATCACCCGTGTGCTCGAAGGCGAGTGCGACCACCGCGACATGTACTTCACCGACGAGGAAAAAGCCTTGAACGACCAATTCACACCCTGCTGCTCGCGCGCCAAGTCGGCTGTTCTGGTGCTCGATCTGTGAGCATCGGCTGTTGAGCTAGCATTCGCCCCATCATTTCATCAGAGGAGACCAGAGCATGGTTCAGTTACCCGCCCGCTACGACCACGTCGGCAGCTTTCTTCGCCCCGCTTACCTGCTGGAGGCGCGCGAGCAAAATGCCAAGGGCCACATCACCCCCGAGCAGCTGCGCGTTGTCGAGGACAAGGCGATTGCGGAGATCGTCAAATTCCAGCAAGACGTGGGCCTCAAAGCCATCACCGATGGCGAGTTCCGCCGCACTTACTTCCACATCGACTTTCTGGAGCAACTCGGCGGCGTGGTCACCGACATTCCGATGTCGGTGCTGCACCCCGATGGCACCACGCACCTGGCCCCGCCAGTGATCCGTGTCACCGACAAAGTCACGCACACCAAGAACATCCAGCTGGCCGACTTTGAATACCTCAAGAGCCAAGTGGCCGCGGGCTGCACGCCCAAGGTGACGATTCCCTCGCCCACCATGCTGCACTTTCGCGGTGGCCGCGCGGGCATCAGCCGCACGGCTTACCCTGAGCTGGACCCCGCGTTTTACGACGACGTGGCCAAAGCCTATGGCGACGAGCTGCGCAGCTTGGCCGCCGCCGGTTGCACTTATGTGCAAATGGACGACACCAACTTGGCTTACCTGTGCGACGAAAAAATGCGCGAAGCGGCCCGCCAGCGCGGGGACGACCCCAACGAACTGCCGCACCGCTACGCCCAGTTCGTCAACAAGGTGGTGGAGCAAAAGCCCGAAGGCATGCTCTTGGCCATGCACCTGTGCCGCGGCAACTTCAAGAGCACGCACGCAGCCGCAGGCAACTACGAGCCGGTGGCCGAGGCCTTGCTCTCGGAGATGGACATTGACGCCTATTTCCTGGAGTACGACGACGACCGCAGCGGCGACTTCCGCCCCCTGCGCTTTTTGCCCAAGGGCAAAACCGTGGTGCTTGGCCTGGTGACCACCAAGTTTGGCGAGATGGAAAGCAAAGACGCGCTCAAGCGCCGCATTGAAGAGGCCGCCAAGTACGCGCCTTTGGATCAGCTGGCGCTGTCGCCCCAGTGCGGTTTTTCAAGCACCGTGCACGGCAACAACATTGCCGTGCAGGCCCAGCGCGACAAGCTGCGCTTGGTCATTGAGACCACCCAGGAAGTCTGGGGCGAGGCCTGAGTTTGAACGCCGGGCTCTGAAAGAGTCCGGCCAAGCGAACGCTAAAAACGCCCAGCCGGGTTCACTGGCTGGGCGTTTTTGCCTTCATTGCTGGGGAATTTTGGCCCGGGTGATCACTTCGCCCCAGCGGCGGATGTCGCTGGCCAGCAAGGCGGCGGTTTGCTCTGGGCTGCTGGCCTGGGCATCCACGTTCAGGTCGGCAAGTTTTTTCTTCACGTCTGGGGCGTTCAAGGCGGCGGTGATTTCCTTGTTCAAGCGGGCGATCACGGCCGCTGGTGTCTTGGCCGGTGCGGCCAAGCCGTTCCAGCTGGAGGCGCTCAAATTGGCCACGCCCGCTTCTTTGGCGGTGGGCACCTCTGGCAGCACGGCGGCGCGTTTGTCGCCCGTCACAGCCAAGGCGCGCAGGGCCTGGGCGCTGATTTGCGACATCACCGGTCCCAAAATTTCCACCGCCACCTCCACCTGGCCGCCGCGCAGTGCGGTGACCACGGCCGGCGTGCCGTTGAAAGGCACGATCTGCGCGTCAATGCCCGCCGCGGTTTTGAACAACTCGGCCGCCAGGTTCTGGGTGCTGCCCACGTTGATGCTGCCCACGTTGAGCTTGCCTGGGTTGGTCCGTGCAAAGGCCAGCACCTCGCCCAGCGTTTTAAAGCGCGAATTGGCCGGCACGATGATGGCAATGTCAAAAGTGCCCAAGGTCGAGATGGGCGCAAAGTCTTTGAGCGTGTCAAAGGGCAGGGACTTGAACAGGCCCGCGCTCACCGCCGTGCCGTTGGACATGAGCAGCAAGGTGTGGCCGTCGGGATCGGCCTTGGCCACGGCATCGCCAGCCACCACGCCGCCCGCACCGGGCTTGTTCTCAATCACCACCGACTGGCCCAGGCCCTCGGCCATTTTGGCGGCCACGGTGCGCACCGTGAGGTCGGCCACGCCGCCTGCGCCAAAGGGCACGACGATGCGTACGGCCTTGCTCGGAAAGGTCTGGGCCAGGACCGGGGTGGCCAACGAGGTGGACAGGGCCAGGCCCAGGGCCAGGTGAGAAAGTTGTCTGCGTTTCATGTGAAAAGGTCCTCAAAAAAGCGGCTGGGCTCAGCTTGCAAAGGCTTTGGGCCGTGCCCATGCTGCGCCTGTCAAACTGTTCATCAATTCAAAGCTTGCGAATTTGAACAGACTTGGCGCTCAGTCGTCCGCCTCGATCACCACAGGCACACGGGGCGCCAGCGCACACATGAGCTCGTAGCCCACGGTGCCCGCCGCCGCCGCCACCTCGTCGATGGACAGCAGCTCACCCTGCGCAGACTGGCCCCACAGCGTGATGGGGCTGCCGATCTGCGCCTGGGGCACGGGCGTGAGGTCCACCGCCAGCATGTCCATGCTCACCCGCCCCAGCAGCCGGGTGCGTTGGCCGTCCACCAGCACCGGCGTGCCCGTGCTGCAGTGGCGGGGGTAGCCGTCGGCATAGCCGCAAGCCACCACGCCCATGCGCAGCGGCTGCTCGGCCGTGAATTGGGAGCCATAGCCCACCGTGTCGCCGCGTTGGAGGTCTTGCACGGCAATCAGGCGCGAGCTCAAGCTCATGGTCGGCTTGAGTTGCCAGTGGCCGGTGCCATGCTCGGGAAAGTCAGGCGCGCTGCCATACAGCGCAATGCCTGGTCGCACCCAGTCTGAGCGCTGGCCCAAGGCGGGGCCGTGGCGCAGCACGGCCGCGCTGTTGGCCAGCGAGCGCTCGCCCGGCAGGTCGGCCGTGACAGCCTCAAAAGCGGCCATTTGAGCCGCAATGCCTTTGGGGCCATCGGCGTCGCCAAAATGCGTCATCAGTGAAATCTCGTCCACTTGAGGCAAAGCGTTCAGGCGGGTCCAGGCTGCGCGCAAGCGCTCGGGTGCAAAGCCCAGCCGGTTCATGCCCGAGTTCATTTTGAGGAACACGCGCTGCGGCAGCTGGGTCTTGTGGGCGGACAGCATGTCGATTTGTTCTTGGCAGTGCACCACATGCCACAGGCCCAAGCGCGAGCACAGCTCCAGGTCGCGCGCTTCAAAGCAACCCTCGAGCAACAAAATGGGGCCGCGCCAGTCGAGCGCGCGCAGGCGCTGGGCCTCTTTCAAGTCCAGCAGGGCAAAGCCATCTGCGGCGCGCAAGCTGTCAAACACCCGTTCTATGCCGTGGCCATAGGCGTCGGCCTTGACCGTGGCCCATATCTTGGCGTCGCCAGCAGCCGCTCGCACACGGGCCAAGTTGTGGCGCAGGGCCGGGGCGTGGATGGTGGCCAAAATGGGGCGGGGCATGGCTGGGGTGGGGTCAATTCAGGCGTTTGTTGGCAGGCGGTCGGCGCCCAGGCAAGGTCGAAAAGCTTTGAAGGGCCTGTTACCAGCATGGGTTTGCTGGTCATTTTGGCATCCCCCTTGCGTGCTATAAACCGTGACCCTTAGAAGTCACACCGAGTGAAACCGATTGTCAGTATCTGTGACAGTCTTAAAACCGTGAGCAAAATACAACTATGAAGCGCGGTTTTTACACCATCATGGCGGCTCAGTTTTTCAGCTCCTTGGCTGACAACGCGCTGTTTGTGGTTGCCGTGGAATTGCTCCGAGCGGGCGGTGCTCCCAAATGGCAGCCTGCGGCACTGGTGCCCATGTTTGCCTTGTTCTACGTGGTGCTGGCCCCTTTTGTGGGGGCGTTTGCAGATTCTCGGCCCAAGGGCAGCGTCATGCTGGTGAGCAACACCATCAAGGTGGTGGGTTGTCTGGCCATGCTGTTTTCTGCCCACCCTTTGCTGGCCTACGCGGTGGTCGGTCTGGGCGCGGCGGCCTACTCGCCGGCCAAGTACGGCATCCTCACCGAGCTTTTACCCGCTTCGCAGTTGGTCAAAGCCAATGGCTGGATTGAGGGCCTGACCATTGCGTCCATCATTTTGGGTGTGTTGCTTGGCGGGCAACTGGTGGGGCAAAACGTGTCTTCCGTGTTGCTGTCATTCAACCTCCCGGCTTTCGACACCGGCATTGACACCGCGGCCGAGGCCGCCATCACGGTGTTGATCTTGATCTACGGTTTGGCCGCCTGGTTCAATACCCGCATCCCCACCACTGGGGTGGAGATGCGCGCCATGCCCGCTAACAAGCTGGAGCTGTTGCCCGATTTTTGGCGCTGCAACACTGCCTTGTGGCGCGACAAGCTGGGCCAAATCTCGCTGGCCACCACCACCTTGTTTTGGGGCGTCTCTGGCAACTTGCGCTACATCGTGCTGGCCTGGAGCGCCGCCGCCTTGGGCTACAACACCACTCAAGCATCTTCGCTGGTGGGCGTGGTGGCCATTGGCACTGCCGTGGGCGCGGTGATGGCGTCTATGCGCATGCGGCTTGACCAGGCCACCAGCCTCATGCCCCTGGGCATGGGCATGGGCTTGTTGGTGATTTTGATGAACTTCATTGACAACGTCTGGGTGGCCGCGCCCTTTTTGATTTTGCTGGGCGGCCTGGGCGGCTTCTTGGTGGTGCCCATGAATGCGCTTTTGCAGCACCGTGGCCACAACCTCATGGGTGCGGGCCGCTCCATTGCGGTGCAAAACTTCAACGAGCAAGCCTGCATCTTGGGCTTGGGCGGCTTGTATACCTTGTCCACCGGCATGGGCATGTCGGCCTTTGGCGCCATCACCGCCTTTGGCGTGGTGGTGGCGGGCTTTATGTGGGTGATTCAGCGTTGGCATCAAAGCAACTTGGTCAACCACAAAGAACAAGTCGAAGCGCTGCTGCAGATGGCACGCAGCGACCGTTCTCACTGAGCCTTTACTGCCCAGCGGCCCCAGGCGCTGCGGGCGCAGGGCTTTTGCATGACCCCTTCTTCATCTTCTCTCCCCACTGGCTCCACCGGTCTGGCCGTGGCCGGGCTGTTGCTCAACGCCTTCGTTTGGGGCGTGTCCTGGTGGCCTTTTCGCCAGCTTGAAAGCCAGGGCCTGCACCCGCTGTGGAGCACCGCGCTGATTTACGCCGTGGCCGTGGTCTGCGTGTTGTGCTGGCGGCCTCGCGCCTGGCAAGGCCTGTGGCAATTCCCGGCTTTGTGGCTGCTGATGCTGGCCTCTGGCTTGACCAATGTGGGCTTTAACTGGGCCGTGACCACGGGCGACGTGGTGCGCGTGGTGCTGCTGTTTTACCTCATGCCTGCGTGGTCGGTGCTCATGGCCTGGCCGGTGTTGGGTGAGCGGCCCAGCCGGGGCTCGCTGCTGCGCTTGCTGCTGGCGCTGGCGGGCGTGGTCATCGTGCTCAAGTCGCCAGACTCGCCTTGGCCCTTGCCGCAAAGCCTGTCCGACTGGCTGGCGCTGGCGGGCGGGGTGTTTTTTGCGGCCACCAATGTGCTGCTGCGCAAGCTGGGGGGCACCCCCAGCGAGGCTCGCATGATGGCCATGTTCGGTGGCGGCGCACTCATGGGCTCGCTGGCCGGGCTCTTGGGCATGGGGGCTGGGCTGGTGCCCGCGCCTGCGCTGGCCGCAGCTGGCTGGCCGGTGGCGCTGGCGCTGTGCGCGGCTTTTTTGCTGAGCAATTGGGGCTTGCAGTACGGCGCCGCCCGACTGGCGGCGCACACCACGGCGCTGGTTATGCTCACTGAACTGCTGTTTGCCAGCGTTTCTTCGGCCTGGTTGGATGCGGCCGAATTCAGCACCCGCACACTGGTGGGCGGCTCGCTCATTGTGTTTGCTGCGCTGTTGGCGGCCTTGGCGCCAGACTCGGACAAGCCCGCTGACCAATAGCGCTGAGAATGCGCCTTGATATTTGCCTATGTGCGCCCATTACCAAGGCCTGAGCCAGCCCCAAAGCTACACCGAGTCCTTCGCGGTGACGGCGCCCACCGATGTGACGCGCACCGACATTTGGCCTGGCTATGAAAGTGCTTTTATCCGGCGCCCGCTAGATGCCGATTTGGCTGATGCGGGCGACGAAGCAGTGCCCCCGCGCCAAGCGCTCAAGGGCCTGTTTGGCCTGGTGCCGCACTGGAGCCGCGACCTGAGCTTGGCCAAGCGAACCTACAACGCCCGCAGCGAGACTGTGGCCGACAAGCCCAGCTTTCGAGACGCTTGGCGGCTGGCGCGGCACTGCATTGTTCCGCTAGAGGCTTTTTTCGAGCCCGACTGGCGCTCCGGCCGGGCCGTGGCCACACGCATCAGCCACGCTGACGGCCAGCCGCTGGGCCTGGCGGGTTTGTGGACGGCCTGGAAGCCGCCGCAAGGCGCGCTGGTGCACAGCTTCACCCTGCTCACCATCAACGCAGATGACCATCCGATGATGAAAAACTTCCACAGGCCCGGCGATGAAAAGCGCTCGGTGGTGGTGGTGCCGCCCGAGCGTTACGATGACTGGCTGGCGGCCAGTACGGAAGACAGCATGGATTTTTTGCGCCCCATCCCTGCCGAGCTTTTGCGTGCCGAGGCACCGCCCATCCCTAGCTTGTTTGACCCACAAAGCACATTTTTTTGAAGGAAACCACCCCATGAGCACTTTGCACGACTTCAGCGCCCAAGACATTCAAGGGCACGAGCAAGCCCTCTCCACTTACCAGGGCCAGGTGCTGCTGGTGGTCAACACCGCCAGTGCCTGCGGCTTCACCCCACAGTTTTCAGGCCTGCAAAAACTGCAAGACCAGTGGGCCGGGCGAGGTTTCACGGTGCTGGGTTTTCCATGCAACCAGTTCGGCAGCCAAGACCCTGGTTCAGACGGCGAGATTTTGGGTTTTTGCCAAAAAAACTATGGCGTCACCTTCCCCATGATGAGCAAGGTCGAGGTCAACGGCACCAAAGCCCACCCCCTGTTTAAGTGGCTCACCCAAGCCGCCCCCGGCGTGCTCGGCACCCAGGCCATCAAGTGGAACTTCACCAAGTTTTTGGTGGGCCGAAACGGCGAGGTCATCAAGCGCTACGGCTCTATGGACAAGCCCGAGGCGCTGGCCAAAGACATAGAGGCTGCGTTGGCGGCTTGAAACTCGGGCGCTGCCCCGTCCTTTTGAGACCACCGCTACTGCAAAAGGGTTCATGAACCCCTTGGCCATCACAAGCTTTGGCTGGAATGGGTGGAACCGCGAAAAATCAGGCTGTTCTCTCGCCAAGCCCGCCCGACCTTCAGCCCAGCCAACCCACCCTGTCCAGCGTCCAGTACAGCCCCAAAATCACAATGGTCAGGGAGCCGCCCATGACCACCACCCACTTGTAAAAGGGCGTGCGGCGCAGCCACCAAGCCACGGGCAAGAACGCGCACACAATGGCCAGCTGTCCCAGCTCTACGCCCAGGTTAAAGCCGCCCAGGGCCGCCAGCAAGCCGGTGACTGGCAGGCCCAAATCGAGCAACACACTGGCAAAGCCAAAGCCGTGCACCAGGCCGAACACAAAAGCCAAGCGCCAGCGTTTGAGCGCGCTGAATCCCAGCAGGTTGTTGAGGGCAGCCAAGACCACCGACAGCGCAATGGCGGGCTCGATCAGATCGGCGGGTGGCGTGAGCCAGCCCGTGATGGTCAAGCCCAGCGTGATGGAGTGCGCCACGGTAAAGGCCGTGACCACGGCCAGCACATCAAGCACCACGGGCCGGGGCTTCGCGGCCGCTTGCCAGCGCGTGACGCGCAGGCGCGAGGGCACCAGCGGCGCCAACACCAGCAAGCTGAGCAAAAAGACAATGTGGTCTATGCCAATCCAGATGTGCCACACCCCTTCAATGACATAGCGACCAAACACGCGCCAAGCGCTGCTTTCGGCCTGGCTCACTTGGGCTTGCGGCCGCTCTGGGCTGAGCAAGGCGGTGCTTTGGTAATTGGGGAAGTCCACCTTCAGCAGGCCACGGTGCAAACTGTCTTGCGCAAAAATCAAGCCGTAGCGCACGGTCAAGCTGGCGCGGCTGGCATCGGTCACGCCCGGGCACACGGGCGCCCATTGGGCACTGAGGTAGATGCCGTCGGCATGCGTGCTGGCTTGCAAGTCGGCCACACCCAGCTTGCAGTCTTGGCCCGCAGCCTGCAGCCCAATGCCTTGCAACAGCCAGGTTTGCAACTCAGCATCTCGGGCTCGGACTTCACCCCAGCTGACTTGGCCGTCGCGGTTGTTGTCCAAGTCGAGCGCCAGGTCCAGGTCGCGCAGGTTCACATCGGCCCGCAGCGCCAACGCGCCCGCAGGCTGGCTGAGCGTGAGGTAGCTGTTGCTGCTTGAATGCGCCCAAGCCTGACCTGCTCCCATGCCACTGGCCAGCACGCACAGCAAACTCGCGGCGCCCAAGCGCAGGCATTTAAAAAATGTGCGGGCCATCATGGTCGGGCCGAGGTCCAGCTGGGGTGTTTTTTAAGCTGCGCAATCAGTGGTGCCAATTGCGGGTCGGTGTACGCCGTTTGCTCGGCCCACTTCACCACAGGCTCTGCCACCCGAGCACGGCCCAGGGCCAGCGCGGCTTGGGCAAACAGCACCGCATCGGGCGGCTCTTTTTGCAGTTGCCAGTTTTCTTGCGACAGCGCCAAGCCGGCGGCCATGTCTTGGCCGTAGGTGATTTGGTAAATCAGTTTGGGCCGCTCGATCAAGGCCTCTTGCCTGAGCGCCTGCGACTTCAGCCGCGCGTCCATCAGGCTGGCCAGGCGCTTTTCATCGGCCTCTTTCAAGCCCCGGCTGGCCAGCAAGGCCTGCATCAAGAGGGCGTCGGTCAGGGCGCTGGTGCTTTGCTTGGCGATGGCCACGGTTTTGGCCTGGGCGTGGCGGCCCTGCTGGTTGAGCACATCGGCCAGCGAAAGCCTGAGCAAATGCGCCTCTGGGTTGGCCTTCAAGCGCGCAGACCACACGGCCACGGCGGCCTCGCTCTGGCCTGACACCCGGTGGGCCTCACCCAAATGAAAGCCCAGCCAGTCTTGGGAGGAGGCGTCTTGAAAACGCGGCAATCGCAAAGAGGCCTTTAGCAAGCCCACGGCGGGCAGGGCTTGGCCGCTGCGGTACATCCACACCGCGCGGTAGACCTGGGCCTCTTCAGGGCCAAAAAGCTTGTCTATTTCGCTGGCGTCTTGGCGCGCCGCAGCCATGTCGGCCAGCAGCAGGTGCAGCGCAAAACGCCAAGACCAAAATTCTGCGCGCTGGGGCTCCAGCGCAATGGCTTGGTTGATGTCTTGCAAGCCCGCCTTGAAGTCATGAAAGCCTTGCTTGATCAAGCCCCGAACAAAAAAGCCCTGTGCAGGCAAATCGGTGCTGGTCCACCATGGCTCTATGGCGGCCTTGGCAGAGCCGTACCAACGCAAGTCACCTTCTTTCAAGCCCAAAATGAACACGGCCCGTGCATAAGCCGTGGCGGCGGTCAAGTCTCGGGGCTGGGCTCGCCAGGCTTTGTCGAGTTCACGCAGAGACGCCGCGCTGCTCCCGCCAGCGTGCACAGACACAGGCAGAACCACTGCACTGGCGGCGGGCTGAAACCTGTCTTGGGCCGACAAGGGCGATGCCCCGCACGCCATGAATACCAGGCACGCCCTGCTTGCCCACAGCGCCAGCCCCTGGCTGCGGCCTGGCCGCTGCCAGGGCTCGGCCACAAAAGTATTTGGGTTGTCCATGTTGGGCGTAAGGCTTATTTGCTTGCTAATATACACTCGTCATATCATGACATTGGTTATAAGATATTTCTCTTTCAATTCCAGTTACCAAGGTGTTTCTATGAAAATCGCAATGGCTTTCCTCGCATCCGCATTCATGATGGTTTCTATGCCTGCTTTTGCTGGCGCCCACGGCGGCGGCAAGATGGACGACAAAAAAGAAAAAGTCGACTGCAGCAAGAAAGAAAACGAGAAAAACGCAGCTTGCGTGAAGAAGAAGTAATTCTTCTCGCTTGCAGCATCAACCCCTTTCGAGGGGTTTTTTTACGCCTTTTGCGGCTCGCGGCCTGAATGATTCAGGCGGTCCCAAGCGCCTCATCAATCACCTCTATCCAATGCCGCACCGGCGTGGCCGTGCCGCTTTGCAGGTGGGTGATGCAGCCGATGTTGGCCGAGACAATGGCTTGAGGCTGCAGCTCTGACAGGTTTTTGAGCTTGCGGTCGCGCAGCTCGTAGGCGATCTCGGGCTGCAGCACCGAATAGGTGCCCGCCGAGCCGCAGCACAAATGCGGCTCCACCCGGGCCACGCCAATGACAAAGCCCAAGGCCGTCAAGCTCGCCTCCACGCCGCCGCGCAATTGCTGGCCGTGCTGCAAGGTGCAGGGCGGGTGGTAAGCCAAGGTGCCGGGGCGCTGGCTGGAGAGTTGGGCTTGCAGGGCCGGCACCAGCTCGGGCAGCAGTTCGCTCAAGTCCCGCGTGAGGGCGCTGATGCGCTCGGCCTTAGCGGCGTAAGCTGGGTCATCCCGCAGCACATGGCCGTAGTCTTTGACCATGACGCCGCAGCCTGAGGCGTTCATCACCAATGCTTTCACCTCGCCGCGCTCCACCAACGGCCACCAGGCGTCGATGTTGGCGCGCATGTGGTCTTTGCCGCCTTCGTGGTCGTTCAGGTGGAACTTGACCGCGCCGCAGCAACCGGCCTCGGGTGCGACCACGGCCTGAATGCCGCAGGCATCCAGCACCCGGGCGGTGGCCGTGTTGATGTTGGGCTGCATGGACGGCTGCACGCAACCCGTGAGCATGAGCACCTTTCGGGCGTGCGTGCGGGTGGGCCAAGCGCCTGCGTGTTGTGGCGCGGGCACCTTGGCCTTGAGCGATGCCGGCAGCAGGCCACGCACACTTTGGCCCAGCTTCATGGCCGGGGCAAACAGCGGCGAAGGCAGGCCCTCTTTGAGCAGCCAGCGCACGGTTTTTTCTGCCGCAGGGCGCGGTACTTGCTCGTCCACGATTTGGCGGCCAATGTCCACCAAGTGGCCGTACTGCACGCCGCTGGGGCATGTGGTCTCGCAATTGCGGCAGGTCAGGCAGCGGTCCAGGTGCAGCTGGGTTTTGCGCGTGGGCGTGGCCCCTTCGAGCACCTGCTTGATGAGGTAAATGCGCCCGCGCGGGCTGTCGAGCTCGTCGCCGAGCAGCTGGTAGGTGGGGCAGGTGGCGCTGCAAAAACCGCAGTGCACACACTTGCGCAAAATGGCTTCGGCCTCGCGGCCTTCGGCCGTGCCCTGGTACTGGGAGGCGAGATTGGTTTGCATCAAAGGCCCCCACGGCCGGTGGCAAACACCCCCGCCGGATCAAATTGTTGTTGCAGCGCACGCTGTATGCGCTCTTGCACGGGCGCCAGCGGCGTGAACACGCCGGCCAGCAGTTTGTCGGCATCTCCTGCGGCCAGGCTGGCACGCTGCAGCGTGGCGTGGCCGCCCAGCTGCTGGGCCAGCGCGCGCAGCTGCGCGCCTGCCGAGGCGGGCGCCCACAACCAGCGCAAAGCGCCGTGCCACTCCACCAAGGCCGCCCAGGGCAGGTCCAGCGCCGGCGCGGTCTGCGGCAGCGACAAGCGCCACAGGCACAACTCGGGCGAAGGCGGTGTGAAAAACGGCAGGGTTTGATCACGGCAGGCCTGCCAGTCAGCGGCGGCCTGCGCGTTGACCATGAGCGTCACGCGCCCGCCCACCGCCTGCACGTCGGCCTGCAGGCGCGGGATGGCCGCCTCCACCGCCGCCACCGCACCGCGCAGGCGAATGAACAGATAGTCTTGCACCGGGCTGGCGCTGTCGTCGCGCACCCAGCAGCTCGCATTCAAGGGCAGGGGCTGGCCGCCCCACCGGTTGAGCAGGTCCAGCGCCGCCTGCTGCGCCACCCCCGCGCACATCAGCGTGGCCTCACACACGGCCAGTGGCAGCACCTTGAGCGAGACATCCACCAGCACGCCCAGCGTGCCCAGCGATCCGGCCATCAGGCGCGAGACGTCGTAGCCGGCCACGTTCTTCATGACCTGGCCGCCAAAAGTGAGCAACTCGCCCCGGCCGTTGATGAGCCGCACGCCCAGCACAAAGTCGCGCACCCCACCCACACTGGCGCGGGCCGGGCCCGCCAAGCCACTGGCCACCGCGCCGCCCACCGTCGCGCCAGTGCCAAAGTGCGGCGGCTCAAAGGCCAGCGCCTGGCCTTCTCTCGCCAGAGCCGCCTCCAGCTCAGCCAGCGGCGTGCCGGCCAAAGCCGTGACCACCAGCTCGCTGGGCTCGTAGCTCAAGATGCCTTGTAGCGGCCGGGTGTCCAAAACCTCAGTCCCAGCTTCGCCTTCATCCTTGGAGGGTTCGCCATAAAAATCCTTGGTGCCGCCGCCACGCACGCGCAGGTGCTGTCCTTGCGTGGCGCAGGACTGTATGCGCGTGGACCAATATGCGGTGAGTTCTTCAGGTGTTGCCATGGCCACGATGGTAATTGGGGCCACCTGGTCGACAGGCTGAATTTTTTGAACAAAAGGCATGCCGTTTTTGAGGCAGTGCACAGCCGGGCCAGGCGAAAACCCCTGCCACAAGGGCAGCCGGTTTTTGTCGGGCCAAAGACGGGCAGGTGAACTAGCGCACCATGCATTGGCAAAAGTGATGAGGGCCAGCCGCGCCAGCACGATGACGGTGAGCCAGTCTTCAACCTAAATCCGGCAGTTGGGCGCGACCGAGGGGCTGACGAAGCAGGTCTCTGGCTAGGCGCGAGTGCCCCCCGGACTGCCTGTCCGGGGGGGGGCGAGCAACAACGCCAGAGGCCTGAAGCGGCAGACCTGCGGTCGTGCAGCGCTTTCACCCCTGAAGTGAAGACCGTCGTGGGCGTAAGTGTTTGATTCATAAAGTGTTTGATGCGGAAACAAGCGGCCAACTGCCGGGTTTAGGTTCAATGTCCAGCAGGGGAGGGGGCGGATGAAGAGGCGGCGGGGCCAGCCAGCGCCATGCCCACCGGTTGGCCCATGAGGCTGGCTTGCAGGGCGGCGTCGGCCAGCCAAAACTGCTGTTCGGCTTGCAGCGCGCTCATGACCGTGCCTACTTGGTCGCGCGCATCGGCCAGGAGTTCGAACACGCCAATGAGCATGGCGTTGTAGCGCAGCAGGTTTTCGTCGGCCATGGTTTTGCGCAGCGGGATCACCTCCTCGCGGTAGTGGCGGGCGATGTCGTGCGCCGTGCGGTAGGCCGAGTAGCTCTCGCGCAGGTGGGAGCCAGCAGCGCGCGAGATGGCTTCAAGTTGGCGGGCGGCGGCCAAGGTGCTGTCGCTCATGCCTTGTCGCTGCAAGCTGCCGCTGTCAAACAAGGGCAGGCGCAGGCTGAGCTCGGTGCCCCGGCTGGTGGCGCGGTGGTCGGCATCAAACGTGGTGTTGCGGATCAGGCCCAGTTCAATGTCTATCAGGCTGGTGATGCCGGTCAAGCCCTGGGCCTGGGCGGCCGCATTGAACTGGGCGCGGGCCAACTGCACGTCCAACCGCTGGCCGCTGGCTTGACGGGCCACCGCCTCTGGGTTTTGCGCTTGCGCGGGCAGATCGGGCAGGCGCTCGGGCAGGGTCATGGCCAGGGCCTGCACATCGTTTAGGCCCAGCAAGCGCGTCAAGGCCTCGCGGGCAGCCAGGGCTTGGTGGCGGGCGCTGGCAGCCTGAGTGGAGGTGTCGGCGTAAAAAGCTTGCTGGCGCGCACGCGTGAGCCGGTTGAAATTGCCCACCTGCTGCATGCGGCGGGCGAGTTCGGCGCTGACCTCAGCGCTGTCCAGCACCTGGTCGGCGTAAAGGCTGAGTTGGCGGGCCGCCACCGCACGCACCCAGGCTTGGCGGATTTGCGTGACCTGTTCAAGCACCTCGGCCGAGAGCTTGAGCTGCTGCTGCGCGAGTTTTTGTTCCGCCACGCGCTGGCGGGCGGGCAAGGTGAGCAGGTCCAGCAGGCCAAAAGACAGGCTGCGGCCGATTTCCAGCTCTTGGCCCGTGCGCAGGCGCTCCAAGCTGAGCACAGGGTTGCTGATGCGGCCTGCCTGCGCAGTGGCGGAGCCCTCGGCCCCGTGCCTGGCCAAGAGCGCTTGCAGGGCGGGGCTTTCCAGCAGCGCCAAACGCACGGCCGCGTCTTGCGACAGGGGCTGGCCCAGCAGTCGCGCGGCGGCTTGGGCGCGCTGGGCTTGCTGCGCTTCGGTACGTGCCAGGGCCAACTCGCCTTGGGTGAAGGCGGCCAAGGCTTGGTTGCTGCGGGCGATGCTGGGCTCAAGCTCAAAGCTGGCACAGCCAGCCAGCCAGGCTGTACTGCTCATGAGGGCGACCAAGGCGATGCGGCTGCGTGGGACGGTGAGCGGCTTCATGGCGTGCTCTTGGGGGTGTGGTGGCCAAGGTGGCCACTTTGGGCCGCTGTGGCCGACGGGGGGGCAGCTGCTTCAGGCGTGGCTTTTTGAGCTGCAGTGCCCGCTGCCTTTTCCTTGGAATAGGCTTTCCAGCCGCCAATGCGGCCCACGGTGTCGTTGGCCTCGCGCCAGGGCAGCACAGGCGGGTCTTCAAAACGCTTGTAGCGGCTGAGCACCGAGTCGTGTGACAGCACAATGGCAGCGGGCGCTGCGGGTGCGTCTTGAGCGCTGACCGACAGGGCGGCCACCAGCAGCGCCAAGGCTGTGGCCCAGGGCAGCAGGAAGAACGTACGTTGGGTGGTCATGGGCTGAATGATGTTTTAAAAGATCTTTATTGTGGAAATCCACGCCTGTCAGCACGGTGTCTGCCACATTACATTTTTGTCATGTGCATCCCCTGCTCGGGCTGGGGCACACTGTCGCTTTTGCCCTTGCCCACCCTGGACGCCCTTGAACATTCTGATCGTTGAAGACGAGCCCAAAACGGGCGACTACCTCCAGCAAGGTCTGCGCGAGGCTGGCTGGCTGGTGGACCTGGCCACCAACGGCCACGACGGCCTGCACCAGGCCCTCACGGGCGACTACCAGCTGCTGATCTTGGACGTGATGCTCCCAGGCCTGGACGGCTGGCAGCTGCTGGCCGCCTTGCGCCATGCCGGGGTGCTCACGCCGGTGCTGTTTTTGTCGGCACGCGACCAGGTGGAAGACCGTGTGCGCGGCTTGGAGTTGGGCGCCGACGACTACTTGGTCAAGCCTTTTTCCTTTGCCGAGCTGCTGGCCCGGGTGCGCACCATCTTGCGGCGAGGCCGACCCCTGCCCGAGTCCAGCAGTTTGGCGGTGGCCGACCTGGCGCTGGACCTGCTGCGCCGCCGTGTCACCCGGGGCGGCCAGCGCATTGAGCTCACGGTCAAAGAATTTGCCTTGCTTGAGCTGCTGCTGCGGCGCCAAGGCGAGGTGCTGCCGCGCTCGCTGATCGCCTCTCAGGTGTGGGACATGAACTTTGACAGCGACTCCAACGTGATTGATGTGGCCGTGCGCCGCCTGCGCCTGAAGATTGACGAAGGCCGCAGCCCCAAGCTGATCCACACTGTGCGCGGCATGGGCTACCGGCTTGAGGAGCTGGAAGTGAAGGAGCCGCCCCCATGAGCCGACCCGCATCGCTCACCCGGCGCCTGACGCTGTACTTCACCGGGGCCACTGTGGCTTTGCTGCTGGGCCTGGGCGCTTTGTTTGTGCATGTCACTGACAAGCATTTTTTGGAGCTCGACCAAGCCTCGCTGCAAAGCAAGATGCACCTGGTCAAAAAGCTGGCCGAGCCCGCCCGCGATCTGGCTCAGCTGCGCGCGCTCTTGGGCGCTGCACTCGACGCCCAGGTGGGCTTTGTGGTGGCGGTGCAAGACGCCCAAGGTCAGCTGCTCTTTCACTCCGACCCGGTGTTTGTGCCACCCTCGGCCTCCACAGCCCACGCCCACACCGGGCTGGACCACCTGCGGCTGGGCGGGCAGTCTTTTCATGTCTTGCGCGCCCCGCTCGAAGCGTCTGGCGAGCGGGCAGCGCTCACCCTGTCGATAGGCCTGTCTACCGCCGAACACGACCACTTTATGCACGGCCTGTGGTGGCAGGTGGTCCTGTACATGGCGCTGGCCGCGGCCTTGGCGGCTGGTCTGGGCTGGCTGGCTGCCCGGCAAGGCCTGCAGCCGCTGAGAGGGCTCACGGCCCGGCTGCAGGGCGTGACTGCGCAGCGCCTGCACCAGAGCCTGCCTGAAGACCGGGTGCCCGCTGAGTTGGCAGGCCTGACTGAGGCGCTCAACGCCATGCTGCGCCGCTTGCAGGCCGACTTTGAGCGCCTGTCAGACTTTTCAGCCGACCTCGCCCACGAGCTGCGCACACCGCTGAGCAATTTGCTCACGCAAACCCAGGTGGCGTTGACCCAGACCCGCAGCCCAGCCGACTACCGCGAGGTGCTGGCCTCCAACGCCGAGGAGTTTGAGCGCTTGGCGCGCATGGTGTCCGACATGCTGCTGCTGGCCAAAATGGAGCATGGCATTGAGCTGCCCCACCGCGAGCGCCTGGCCCTGCGGCCCGAGCTTGAGGCCTTGTTTGATTTTTACGAGGCCTGGGCCGAGGAGCGCGGCTTGAGCTTGAAGTGCGAGGGTGATGCCCAGGTGCAGGGCGACCGCCTGATGCTGCGCCGCGCGCTCAGCAACATGCTGTCCAACGCATTGCGCTACGCCAGCACTGACAGCTGCGTGAGCGTGCGCATTGAACAGGTTGCGGGCCAGGTGCACATCGCCGTGCGCAACGCCGGCCCCGACATAGACCCCCAAGACCTGCCCCGCCTGTTCGACCGCTTTTACCGCGCCGACGCTGCCCGCCAGCACGCCCCCGCCGACGGCGCCGGCCTGGGCTTGGCCATCACCCAGGCCATGGCCAGAGCCCACGGCGGCCAGGTGAGCGTGCAGTCCAGCGGCGGCTGGACCACCTTCACGCTGGTGCTGCCCGCTGCAGCTTGAGCTTGGGTGGGCGCTCGAGTGGCCTTGTCGTGGACAGCGCAGTGTTGATTTGAAAAGTGTTTCTCATAATACTCAAACTATAAATTTTGAATATAATGAGAATCACTGTGCCAAAACCATCCCCCCTTGTTGCTGCCTTGCCTGCCGCCCAGCTTCTGGACTTGGGTCAGCGCATTCGTGCGCAGCGCAAGGCCTTGAGAGTCAACAGCACCGCCACGGCCGAGGCAGCCGGGGTCTCGCGTGTGACTTTGCACCGCATTGAAAAAGGCGAGCCGTCTGTGACCATAGGCGCTTGGGGCAATGTGATGGCGGCCCTGGGCTTGCGGCTGCAGGCCGCCGAGGCGACAGCCTCGGATGCCCCGCCAGCCAACGGTGTGCTGACCGTGCCCGTAGAGATTGCGCTGGAGCACTACCCACAGCTCAAGGCCCTGGCGTGGCAGCTGCATGGCGCGAGCACCTTGACCCCGACCGAGGCGCTGGACGTGTACGAGCTCAACGCCAGACACCTCGAGATGGATGCTTTGCTGCCGCACGAGCGCGATTTGCTGCAAGCCCTGCGACAAGTGTTTGCACGCCAGGGGGCACATGTTTGAGCGTGCGCACCACCAGCGCATTGCCCATGTGTTGGCCACGCTGCGTGCGGCCATGAACAAGGCCTCGAAGGCTTACGGTGGCGCCATTCCCAGAGATTTGAACAAGGCGATTGTGCGCATGCAGCAGCGCCAGGGATGGCTAGATCGTTGCATGCAAGTCATGTCTGTCACGCCTGCCAAAGCGGTGGTGTGGAAACGCATTCGCCAGCTCAAACGCGTGTGTGTTGAATAGGCAATGAGCTCATTGCTTGCGACTTTGGCGGGCTGCGGCCAGCTGCGCCCGTGACTCTTCAACGCTCAAGCCTTTGCCTTGCAAGCGGTCTTTTTCACCTCTGGCCATGACGCTCAAGGCCGCCGTAAGAGTTTCTTTTTCCTGAAGCTGCGTCACGCTTTGAATGGCCATGTTGGCTTTCATGCTTGCCATCCACTGCGCCGCCGTGGCCTCGGGGTTGGCGGCTTGCACCAGCGCGCGCACCACAGCCACAGAGCCCACGCCGCTGGCCAGCACCTCGGGCAGGCGCTCAGCGTCTATACCGCCTATGGCCACCAGCGGGTACTGGCGCATGAGCTGGGCGTAGCGGGCCAGTCGGCCCGTGCCTTGGGGGGCGGTGGCCATGCGTTTGAGGGTGGTGGGGAACACGGCGCCCAGGGCCAGGTAGCTGGGGCTGGCGGCGTCGGCGCGCAGCATCTCGGCGCATCCGTGCGTGCTCAAGCCCAGGCGCAGCCCGGCCAATCGCATTGCGCCTAAGTCTGCGGCTTGCAGGGTGTCCAGGTCTTCTTGGCCCAGGTGCACGCCGTAGGCGCCGCAGCGCATGGCGGCATGCCAGTGGTCGTTGATAAAAAGCAGCGCGCCCGTGCCTTGCACGGCGTCCACGGCGGCTTGCACTTCACGCTCAATGGCAGCGGGGTCTTCAGACTTGAAGCGCAGCTGCACGGTGGGCACCCCGGCGCGCGCCATGCGGCCCACCCAGGCGGCGTCGGGCAGCACGGCATACAGGCCCAGCGCTTGCGGGCAGGGCGCAAAAGCTTGGGACCGGGGCCAGGGCAGCAGGCCAAAGTCGGCTGCCTCCATGGGCCACAGCTCGGGCTCAAAGCGGCCTGTGCGCAGGGTTTGTTTCACCCAGGCGCTGGCCACGCAATGGGCGTCGGCCGCAATGAATCCCAAACGCAAGCAGGCTTGGTGCACGGCGCGCTCTAAGGGGCTGGCTGTGGGCTCTGCCAGAGAATCAGTCACGACCTCAGGCAGGGCCAAATCGCCATGGGCCTGAACGATGGCTTGAGTGGCTTGCAAGCCTTGAGCGGCGGTGAGGTTCAGCATGGGTTGTGCGCTTGGTGCCAAAACGGCGTGCCCAGCACGGGCGTACTGGGCTGGGCTGATTCTTGTTCACGCATGGCGCCGCTCAAGAAAGCGCTGCGGCCCGCTCGCACGGCGCTGGCAAAGGCGTCGGCCATGGCCACGGGGTCGGTGGCCAGGGCCACGGCGGTGTTGAGCAGCACGGCGTCGTAGCCCCACTCCATGACCTGACAGGCGTGGGAGGGCAAGCCCAGCCCAGCATCCACAATGAGCGGCACGTCCAAGCGCTCGCGAAGCACGCGCATGGCATAGGGGTTGATGGGGCCTTTGCCCGTGCCTATGGGCGCGGCCCAGGGCATGACGGCTTGGCAGCCCACGTCCACCAGGCGGCGGCACAGCACAAGGTCTTCGGTGCAGTAAGGCAGCACCTTGAAGCCGTCTTTGATCAGGTGGTCGGCCACCTCCACCAGCTGCAGCGTGTCGGGCTGCAAGGTGTAGTCGTCGCCTATGAGCTCAAGCTTGATCCAGGGCGTGGCAAACACCTCACGCGCCATTTGAGCGGTGGTGATGACCTCTTGCCGGCTGTGGCAGCCAGCGGTGTTGGGCAGCACGGGAATGCCCACTTCTTTGAGCAGCTCCCAAAAGCCGTTGCTGGCCTCGGCCGAGACTGCGCCTTGGCGGCGCAGCGAGGCGGTCACCATGGCGGGCTGCGCGATGGCAAGGGCGTTTTGCATCACGCGCGGCGAGGGGTAGCGCGAGGTGCCCAACATCAGGCGGCTGGCAAAAACTTCGCCATAAAGAATCAAGGGGTCGGTGGGCGGGGTGTGGGGCTGTGTCATGGCAAAAAGGGTCAGCCGCCAGTGATGGGCGAGATCACTTCGATCTGGTCGCCAGCATTCAAGGCGGTGTGGTCGTATTGGGTTTTAGGCACGAACTGCAGGTTGATGGCCACCGCAAAAGGTGGCGCAAAGCCCATGGCCTGCAGGGCCTGGGCCAGCGTGGTGCCCTCTGGCCATTCTCGGGGAATTTGGTTGATGAAAACTTGCATGGGGTCTCAGGCCACGGTCGGCCGGTCAATGCGCAAGTCAAAGTGTTTGGCCAGCGCGCCGTGGCCGCTGTGCCCCACTTGCATGAGCTCCAGCACCACGTCCAACATGGCAGGCGCAATGAGAAAACCGTGCCGGTACAGGCCATTGATTTGCAGGCAGCGCTCGCCCAGCCAGCGAACGGCGGGCAGGTTGTCGGCCAGGGTGGGGCGCAGCTGGGTGGAGATTTCAAGCAGGCGCGCCTCGGCAAAGCCGCTGTGCACCGAGTAGGCGGCGCTGAGCAGCTCCAGCGCCGAGCGCACGCTGGCCGGTGACAGGTCTTCAGACTCTATTTCAGTGGCGCCAATCACAAACACATGGTCGGCCTTGGGCGCAATGTAAAGCGGGTAACGCGGGTGCACCAAGCGCACGGGGCGCAGCAGTTCCACCTCAGGTGCATGCAGGCGCACCACCTCGCCGCGCACGCCGCGCAGCTGCTGCCAGTCGGCTTTGGCGCCCAGTCCCCTGCAGTCAAAGACCCAGTCGGGCTGGCCTGTCTGGCCCGGCTGCCACGCCTCGGGCGCGCCTGGTCGGTGCCAGTGCAAGGCCACGCCCAAGGCTTGCAGTTCGTGCAGCAGGGCTTCAAGCAGTTGGCGGTTGTCGAGCTGGCCTTCACCGGGCAGCAGCAGGCCTTGGTTGAATTTGCCAGCCAGGGCGGGCTCGGTGTGGCCCAGGCTGGCCGCGTCCAGTGTGCGGGCGGCGGGCAACTCGGGCATGCGCTGGGCCGTGCGCGCCAGGTGCTGCTGCAGGCGCTGGGCGTCGGCCGCGTCTTGGCGGTGCCAAACAATCAGCGTGCCGGTTTGCTGAAAAAACACGGGCTGCGCCAAGCTGTCAATGAGCTGCTGCCAGCGCGGCAAGCCATGCCAGCCCATGCGCACCACGCCGGGCTCGGTGACCGCCGATTCGGCCAGCGGCGCGAGCATGGCGGCAGCCGCGCGAGCGGCGGCATTCGATGCATCGGCGGGGCCCGCGTCATGCACTTCCACGCGGTGGCCTTGGCGCGCGAGCGCGAGCGCCAACAGCCGGCCCATGAGGCCGGCGCCAAGAATGAGCATGTGTTGGGAAGAGGGCACGGCGTCTGTTTGTGGTCAGCGGGTGGACAAAGCAGATGGCCGGGGGCAAGCTTGCCGGGCTGTCAAGAAACTTCCCACGCCAGCATGACCTGGATCGGGTGGTGGAGCCATGCGGCCCCAGGGTCTGATCTCAGCCCGGC
>Ga0209550_10000360_pt1 | contig 41324 bp, 43 predicted proteins | sample LauGreSuBDMM15SN_2_FD_187567 | JGI IMG/M metagenome (GOLD analysis project Ga0209550, IMG submission 187567) | Freshwater lake microbial communities from Lake Michigan, USA - Su13.BD.MM15.SN (SPAdes) (version 5) | ecosystem: Environmental > Aquatic > Freshwater > Lake | place: Lake Michigan...
GTTTTTAATTAATCAGTATGGAACGATATCTGGTACTGGAAGTGATGCAATAAGAACTTTACCCGAAGCAAACGCTACAACAAATACAGCTGGCGCAGCTGTAACTGACTCCATAACAGATGCGAATAGTTGTTGGACACAATGCACTGGTGATTGTATTGTAAGTGTATTTAATACATCGACTAATTCATGCAGTTTATATAATACACCAACAGATGACAGAATTTCATATGTAGGCAACGCTAACACTACGTCAATTATGTCTAATGACAATTATTTTAAATATAATATTCTGCAACTAAACTCAGTATTATCAACGTATATTTCTAACATTGAACAACAAATTTCAAGTTCAAGTAGCGATTACACGAAGGAACAATTAATGGCAATAAACATATTAGCCAGTACATTAATATCTCATAAAGAAATACTCGACAGAGATAGAAGTTGGCTGACAACACAATTAGCAAAATTGGATGGCACCGCACAATCTTATGAAGATACATATATAGAAACTACAAGTAATCATCAGACACTATATCTCTGGATAGTAGTCGCTATATTTGCTATAATTGTTGCATTGTTTATGTGTTATACTATAATAAAACGTAGAGAAGAAGAGTAAAGAAGGAGTGTAGAGAAGAATTGTAGAGACTTGTTTTTTTTTTATTAATTAATTAATTAATTAATCCTTTAGGCAAAATTCAGTAATTGCCTTTTTGTAATAGTTTTCAATTTTTTCCATAATGTAAATATCTCGACGCCCAACAAGATTAATAGCTTGTCCTTTTCTTCCCCACCTCCCACTTCTTCCAATACGATGTAAGTAAGTATGTTCATCTCTAGGTATGTCAAAGTTAATAACCAGACTAACTTGTTGTACGTCGATTCCACGCGCTGTCAAATCTGTAGAAATAAGAATACGAAATTGTCCCGCTTTGAAGTTGCGAATACATGCTTCTCTATCATATCGCGATAGTTCACTATGCATTTCGCTTACGCTAAAACCATCTCGAGATAAAATATTCGTCAAATGTTTTACACGATCAACACTATTAGCGTAAATAATACACTGTTTGATATCGATTTTTTTGAATAAAATGAGCAACGTGTCATATTTATCGGCATCTGTTTCTAAAGCAATAAAATGTTGGTCAATTCCGTCCAAAGACAACTTATCCTTTTCCACTGAAATAATGTATGGATTTCTCATGAATTTTTTGGTAAGTTCCATTGTTTCACGTGGCATGGTAGCACTGAACAGAACAACTTGTACCTCAGAGTTCAAAAATTTAAATAGTTTGCAAATTTGTTCTTGGAATCCACTGTTTAACATTTCATCAGCTTCATCTAAAATAATTAGTTTTATTTCCAGTGCATCAAATACTTTTCTTTGAATAATATCTGTAACTCTTCCCGGGCAACCAACAATAACATGATATTTGTTGGCTTTTAAATCATTAACATCATCTTGTACAGCATTTCCACCAATCATTGTTTTAATGCGAAGGTTTGATTTAAATGTAGCGATACTCGCCATAACACTAGACGTTTGAATAGCTAATTCCCGAGTTGGTGACAATATTAGCAACTGTGTGTATTCGGCGTCAGGATCTACTCTTGAAATACCTCCAATACAAAAACTGGCTGTTTTTCCAGTACCCGATTGAGCTTGTGCAATTACATCTCTCCCTTTTAGAATAGGTAAAATTGACAATTTTTGAATCGCACTCGGTTGTTCGAATCCACAGGAATAAATCCCTCGTAAATATTCCGTATCAATGTCTAATGAATCAAACGTTTCAAATTTATATTCTTCTTCCAATAGATCCGGTATTGTTTCAATTTTCTCAAAAACTGCTACTTCCTCTTCAAACTCTAAAGTATCGGTTTTCATTTTGTTTTGATAGTTATTTGTAATTTCTTTTAATTTATGTTTTCAACCTACTTTTAATAAAAAATTATTTTAATTGCATCTTGAATTGTTTGAATTGGAAAAAACTGTATGCTTTCTAGGTTCAAATTTTCTTTTTGTGAAGTCTCCAAAAATAAATGATAATCATTGATATTTTTTGACGGGAACAGAAATTTTTTAATACCATGTTTTATTCCGCCGAGTAATTTATATTCTAGTGCTCCTATTTCTGAGACACTACCATCTAATGAAACTTCTCCTGTAATAGCAAATCTATTGGATATGGGCTTGTTGTTAAATATACTATATAATAACAAAGTAATTGCTACACCTGCACTAGTGCCTGATTTTGAAATTGAACCATCACCACAATGAATATGAACTCCATATTTTTGACTACTAGAGTTGTAAAGGTTTAAAAAGTTCTCTTTTGCATTCTCTTCTAATAAGTCCCATGCTAATGTTTTTGATACTTCAAAACTTTCTTTCATCATCCCATCTAATAGGCCTGTCAATCGCAATTCCAAGAAAGATGAGGCAGGAATAATTTTTGCAGTGGTTTTCAATACTCCACCTTTACCAAAATCGTTAGCATATAAACAATTAACCATACCAACTGTTTGTAAATCATTGGTAATTGGAAAATTTTGTATTTTAGGATTCAGTTTTAAATAGATTTGATCAACATCTTCAACAGAAACATTAATAGGTAAAGATAAATTAGATGATTTTGTTTCTTCACACAAACTTTCTAACATTTTTAAATTTATCATTCCAACAATTTGAGTAAGCAACTCTTTTAACTTTCGGCATCCACTTTCATAAGTATAAACTTCAATAATATGCATCAGAGTTGTATCAGATATATTAATTTTATTAACAAGTCCATGCATTGTAAGCAGTTCCGGTAAAAAAAATGATTTGCATATAGATAACTTTTCAGAACTACTCAATGCATTAAATGGTATTCTTTTGATCCTATCTAATAAAATCTTATCCATTAAGGAAACATCATTATAAGAAAGAATAAAAATTACTTTTGAAAGATCAATCCCAATTCCATTAAAATATTTATCTTGAAAAGTTTCATTTTGTGTCGTATCTAAAATATGTGTTAAAACGCCAATAATTTCTTTCCCACTTTCTGTTTTTGATATTTTATCCACTTCATCAAACAATATAATTGGGTTCATGCATTTCGAATCAATTAAAATTTGAACAATACTTCCCCACATGCTTCCTAAATATGTATAATGATGTCCATTTAGAGTACTACCATTTACATCGCCACCTAACGGAATCATAAAAAACGGTCTTGAAATTCCTGCTTCATCTTTCAAACATTCTGATAATCCGTATTTAGCTAACGAAGTTTTCCCAACTCCCGGAGGCCCTTCAAATCCGAATGCATACCCACTATTTAAGTTGCCATGAATCATTTGAGCAACTATTTGTTTCAATGCTTTTTTAGCTTTACTATGTCCATATACAGCACGTTCAAAAGTAGATTCGATTTGTCGCATAAATTCGGGTATACGTTGCAAAGTAGTTTTAATATTATTAAGTGCACATTGTTTTGTTTGGTCCAATTTTATAAGTAATGGTGCAAATTCAACATTTGTTTTTTCTAGTTCTTGAAATTTAGTTAGCACAGATTTTGATACTTTGTATGGAATTGCAACATTATATTTCAAAATATACTTATTAATTGCTTTAACTAAACGATTGCTATCATGTATATCGTTTTCATAAATGTTAAACAAAAATCTTTCAATAAAATTCCAAATTTCATGAAATGTCCAAGTTTGATAGAATTTATTATCATAATTATCAATAAATATTATTTCTAATTGATTCATTAAATTGGTTCTTGTTTTTAATATATCTTCTGAACGATAATATCCAAATGGGATTCTTAAAAGACCTTCAACATATTGTTTGCATTTACTAGAAGATTCTTCACTTTTTGTTTTAATATCCTTTATTTTTATCATTGCTTTTTCTTTTACAGATACAGGTACTTTTAACATCATAACTTGTTGTTCGAGAGTTAGATTTGTATCCATTTGTGAATTCGTTGCCATTGTCATAGATGCTTTAGAATTTATAATACAGCTATTAAATTCTGTTTGGAGACAAAATGGTAAACTATCTCTTACAGTCATTTGAATAGAATTAAATGCGTGGTGTGAATCCAGCAAGTTAGACGAAGATAACAAATCAAATAAAAAATAAACATAAATTGAATTTGAATTATTTAAAATATTTGATAAAGTTTTGGTTTGATAATCTGTTATTAATAAATTCAATATTACTTGCCTTTGATGAAAAAGATCTAAATTTAAAAATTCTTTGACAACAGATCCAATTGTTTTTTCTTTTAATTTAATTACCTCCTTTTTAGAAATTTCTACATGTTTCTTAAATTCTGTTTCATGCTTTACAAGTAGAATATCTTTCAAACATAAATAATTTATTGGATATGTTGCTATTATTTGTTCTATCCTTTCATTAATAAGTGGATAGTTTTGAATAATTCCATTTGATGTATAATTATTATCCAAAAACCCAGTGATTATGAATTCCTTCCCTAAATGTAACTCAATGCCAAAACATCTCATAAAAAAAGTTTGTGATTTGGTGTCTTGTAATTCAATGGAAGAATCAATTTGTGTGGACACAACTCTATTATCTAATACGCTTAAAGGATGAAAATGCTTTCCCAACAGATTTAATAGGTCTGAATGGTATTTGCTAAGGTTAATTGAATTTAAAAAATCATCTTCATCAAAAAATATCCAAAAAACGTTTTTTAAAGAATGTGTTCCATATGTCGAAATAATGTGTTTAAATAGCTTATGTAATTCGGCAAATGTAGATGGTGTGCTGGGTTCATCCAATAGACGGTTTGCATGTTGTATTTGACAATTGAACTTGGTCTCAATATCTTTTGTAATTAAACAATTGAAGCGCAGTTTGGAAAACAATTCTAAACAGTCTTCTAAGATGCTGTAATATTTTACTTTTAACAAATTGATAACGTTTTGATTTTCCATTTTTTTCAAGATGATATTTATTTTATAAGAACATTTAAAAAAAATAAAATATATATAAGGTAAACAAATATTACGATTTTTATTAAGTTTACTCAACTAAATGTCTAAGAGTGTTATAAACAAATCTGTAATTACTAGTCTTAATACAAAAACTTTTTCAGAAATTTTGAATAAAAATCCCGGAATTTTAGTTATTAAAATAGGTGCTGCATGGTGTAAACCATGTCAGGCTATAAAACCGATTGTTGATGCATTTTTTGCGAGCAGTCCACCAAATGTAATTTGTGCAGATATTGATATTGTTGATAAAAAGAATGAAGAATTGTATCTTGTATTGAAAAAAAAACTGCGATTACAAGGTATTCCATGTATGTTAATGTATCGTTCAGATAATTTAGAGATGATACCAAATGAAATTATTACCGGTTCGGAGCCTTCTAGTTTGCATATGTTTTTCACAAAGTGTGGCAATGAGTTGAATCAAATAGAGAAATCACAATCCAAATATCAACAAAATGGTTCAACACTTTAAAACTAGAAATATATATTTAGAGATATTTTATGGTATTAAATCAAATGTTAAGTATAGATGTAGGTATAAAGCATATGGCATATTGTTTTTTTCAGAAAGATATAAATAAAATACAACAATGGGGAATAATTGATTTAACAAAGGATACAACGAATTCAACGATTGAATTGTGTCATTTCTGTCTTAAAAACGCGTATATTTCTTATAAAAACTCATTGTATTGTAAGCGGCATATGAAATTGAATATTAACAAACCAATTTTTGTAATTTCAGAAACAAATTTTCAATCTTTAAAAATAAGTAAACTTGAAGAAATTGAAACGTTTATGATGAATGAATGTCATGATATGAAGGAGTTGTGTCTTCAAAAACAAATGAAAAATAAAACTAAAATTGAGAAGATTCATATTATTTCATTATTTTACAAAGAGGTATGTTGTATCGAAGTCAACAAAATATCAAAGGCATCTAATCAAATTAGTTTAATAACGTTGGGTAAAAATTTAAAAAATCATTTTGATAGTTTACAATTTGATGGTCTACAAACTGTCATTATTGAAAATCAGTTAAGTCCTATAGCCTCTAGAATGAAAACAATTCAAGGCATGGTTGCACAATATTTTCTGATGAAGGATTGTTACACAAACTTAACGACGATTGAATTTGTTTCTTCTCAAAATAAATTAAAAGATGTTTTGAAGGATACTAAAATTAAATTGTCATATAAGGAAAGAAAAGCAAAAAGTATAGAAGTTTGTTTACAATTGTTAGAAACTGAAGATCCACAATTCATAGAGATTTTTAAAAATTCATCTAAAAAAGATGATTTAGCTGATTGTTTTTTACAAGGATACTCTTACTTACAAAAGAAAGCTTTTTAAAAACAAACTATTGAGAATTCGTAATACTTAAAAATATAAGTTCTTTGATATTTTTAAACATTTTAGAAAACAATTCCAACAAAAAAAGCCGAAAAGAAGAAAACATGGAACCAGAACTAATTGAATTGTCATCAATAGGGGATAACTTATCGTTTAACAACAACAGTAATAATTCTACAAATAGTTTTGGTGGTGGAATAGAACTGCTCATGAATAGTGACACTAAAGCCAAAACGGATAACAAAGTTGCGTTTGATGATATTAATAGTTTAGAAAATGATCTTAATAATTTAGTTTTGGAAGAAGAAACCAAACCAATGGAGACTGTTCATTTCTTTGATACTGTCAATCAACCATCTACACCAACTTCGTCACAATTACCAGAAGTTACCAAAACATGGGATGGGTATACAAAAATGTCAAATGGTAATACTTCTGAGTTTGTAGCACCACCTTCTTCTTCATCTTCATCTTATTCTTCTACACCAAACGTTGCCATGTCAAAAGAAGATATTATCCGTGAAAAATTTAAATATTTGAAAAAATTAGAAGCATTGGAATCTAAAGGAGTTAATCTTACCAAAAAATATGGTATGGATTCACCTTTGATTGAAATGCAGGGAGAATATGAGATGATTATGGATGAAAAATCGAAACAAAACTCAATTAAATTTCAAGCGAATATGATGATGGCAATTATTAATGGAATGGAGTTTTTAAACAATAAATTTGACCCATTTGACATTCGATTGGATGGATGGAGTGAACAAATTAATGAAAATTTAAGTGATTATGATGATGTCTTTGGAGAACTACATGAAAAATATAAAAATAAAGCATCATTAGCTCCAGAAGTGAAGTTACTTTTTCAACTAGCAGGTAGTGGATTAATGATTCACATGACAAACACAATGTTTAAATCCTCTATGCCTGCTATGGATGATATCTTGCGTCAAAATCCAGATTTAATGCAACAGTTTCAAACAGCGGCGGTAAAATCCATGAGTGATACATCGCCCGGTTTTGCCGGGTTTATGAACAATGTCACAGCACCAGCACAGAAATCATTTAATGATTCATCATCTTTCTTTCAAGAAGGACATAGACCGGGAAATAATACAATGGCAAAAACATCTGTTTTCGATACATTTGAAAATTCAAGAACGTCAACTATTGGAAGTAGACCTGAAATGAAAGGACCCAGTGGTGATATTTCAGAAATATTAGCAGGATTGAAAACAAGAACAATTCAAGTTGAAGGACCATCCTCTTCCTCCTCTAGCAATATACAAAGGCAGCAATCTCAGATGATGCCAAATTCAAACAACAATAGCACAATTAGTCTATCTGATACAAAGGATTTATTCAGTGGAGAGCCCAAAAAAAGTAGACGAAGAAATAAAAGTGATAAAAATTCTGTTAGCTTAGATATCTAAAAAAACAAACAAACAAACAAACAAACAAACAGAAACAGATAGTAAAATATTAGATAATAAAATAAATAGTTTCGGCAATTTTTTCGACAAATTTAAAAAAGGAGTTTAATCATTTTTTAAAAAATAAGTTCAATAAAACAATGACGTCACTTGAACTGCAATTTCGTAGCTTAGAAGCGTTTTTGAAGTTTTATAAAAAGCAAAAGGGTGTGAGTGCTTCTGACTCAGACTCACTTTCATTATCAAATAGTAAACAACATGGACCATTCCCTCAATGTCATGAAATTACACACACGCGTATTGGTGGGGATCAATCAAGCAATATATATGGAGCTGCCTTTTGTATCCCGAATGAAATGATGGATGAATTTTATCATCACTACTATAATTTTGTATTTGAAAGCAATGGGAATGAATATTTAACTGAAAAACAAATTGATTCCGAATCAGCGATATTAATTGACTTGGATTTGAAATATAATGGAGACGTTGCAGAGAAACAATATACTGATAATGACATTTTTAGTATTGTTTTTTGTGGATATTTGGAAAAATTGAAAGAAATGTTACAATTTGATGACACTATATTTTATGTTTATATTTTTGAAAAACCCAAAGTAAATTTTGTATCCGAAAAGGGACTTACGAAAGATGGAATTCATATTATTATTGGCTTAAAATTGAACCGCCAACTGCAAATGACCCTTCGACAAAATATGATTGAAATTATACCTAGTTTGGTGAATATTCCAATTATGAATGATTGGTCAAACGTGATTGATTACACTATTACATCAGGAAGTACAAATTGGCAATTATATGGCTCCAAAAAACCCGGTCATGATGCATATCAACTCTCTGCTTTATATGAAGTTCAAATGGATATGTCTGATAATGAATTCAAAATAAAAAATTTAATGAAGGAAGAAGAAGAAGAATCGTTCACGTTTACAAAAGAAATCATGATCGCTCTTTCTGCCCGAAATACAAACATCCCATCATTTCCAATTAAACAACAATATCATCAAGTGGCAACATTTCGACAAAATTCGAAAATGGCTGCATGTGGTGCAATACCTTATTATTCTCACCAACAATCAACCTCATCACAATCTGGTCCAACGTATAATATGAATCGAATAACAAATCAAAACGAATTAGACGCAGAAATCGAGAAAATGATTGCATCATTAAATCCATCTACAGAATATCACGTGAAAGAGACACATGAATTTGCTATGATTTTGCCCGAATGCTTTTACGAACCCGGATCGCATTTGTTGAATCGAAAACTAGCATTCGCTCTTAAAAACACGGACCCGAGAAATTTTCTTACTTGGGTGAAAGTTCGGAGCAAGGCAGACGATTTCGACTACTCTTCTATTGAATCATTGTATAAACATTGGTCAAATCACTTTAATCAAAAAGACTATGAGTTTAAAGGATTAACCAAACGATCGATTATGTTTTGGGCAAAAGAACAAAATCCCGAATCGTTTCATAAACTTCGAAAAAATACAGTCGACTTTTTCATTACTCAATCTCTGAGCACTGGTTTGGACTATGACTTTGCATATGCTATTTATCAAATGTTGAAAGGGGAATACGTTTGCTCGCAACTTGTTGGGAAACCAACATGGTATCACTTCGAAAACCATCGATGGGTGAAAGACAAGGGAAACAGTCTACGGCTCGCAATCTCAAGTACTTTTTATAACAAATACGAGAAAAAAATTCAAAGTTTACAAAAACATCTAATAGAACTCAAACGCCAAGTGGACGCAAAAATGATTGATAAGAGTGCAACGGAAACAATTGAGGCTACCCTGAAAATTGCAGAAAAAAATATCAAAAAATTGAAACAATGCAGCGACAAGAACAATATATACAAAGAGTTGGCGGATATTTTTTACGACAAAGATTTTTTACAAAAAATGGATAAAAACAAGAATCTAATATGCTTTAAAAATGGTGTTGTTGATATCAAACAAAGACAGTTTCGTGATGGTTATCCGGATGATTATATTACAAAAACAACTGGAATTGATTATTTCCCACTTGACTACTGGACTTCAAATGCTCCTCATATTGAAGACAGCATTCGTGATTTTTTCGAGAAAGTATTTCCCATTGAAAGTGTGCGAAAATATATGATGGATCATCTAGCTTCGTGTTTGATTGGAGAAAATATCAACCAAACATTTACAATTTATTGTGGTCGAGGAAGTAATGGAAAATCTTTACTTACTGATTTTATGGCAATGACTTTGGGTGAATACTCAGGAACAGTACCTGTAACGTTAGTTACCGACAAAAGATCTTCTATTGGGTCAGCTACATCGGAACTCATGCAATTAAAAGGTGTGAGATATGCAGTGATGCAAGAACCATCTAAAGATGCGAAAATCAATGAAGGCATAATGAAACAATTAACTGGTGATTCTCAAATGCAAGCTAGAGAACTCTATTGTGAGAGCGAAAGTTTTACTATTCAATTCAACTTGGTGGTTAGTTTAAATGAATTGTTCAAAATCAATAGCAATGATAATGGCACGTGGAGACGTATCCGGGTAGTAAATTTTGTTTCCAAATTTAAGGACGCTTACGACATTTCATACAATGCATTAAAACCAGACGACGACGACGAAGACGACGATGAATCATCCGGCAGAACATCAACTGCATTAACGTCATCATCATCCTTATCATCGATGATTACAGATCACGAAAAATTTGTATTTGTAAAGGACCCAAATTTAAAAGATAAGTTGCCTGAATGGGCACCTTGTTTGGCAAGTATTCTAGTCGATCGTGTCTTTCAAACAAATGGAATTGTGAAGTCATGCAAAGAAGTAATGGAAGCATCTGACAAATATCGCCGTGATCAAGACGCCATCGCTCAATTCATCAAGGAAAAGATTACCAAACGAGAAGGAGAATCATTAAAGTTTACCGCTGTAACGAAATGTTTTAAAGAATTTTTGAAATTTAACTCGTTAACAGGAAGTTCTCCAAAAGAGTGTGTCGAGTTTATGAAGCAAAACTTTACTCTTTCATACGACAAGAAATCTTTTTTAAATCTTGGTTTAGTTCCTGACATTCCTCTGTACGCGGGGGATCCTGAGAACAGTCCAGCTGTTGTATAACTAATTGTTTGGTAAATCGAAAAGAATTCTCATTCATTTTGCGTTTATTCAAATTACATTTTAAACATGACACTACAACATTCCCACGATTATGTCCTATATCATTCTGTTTGCGATCCAAAGACCATTGATTCATTTCTCTTACTATATCATAATTAATTAACACACCATTTTGACAATAAGAACATTTATACGATTCGGTTTTCAGTAATTCTAAAACAAATTCAATATCTACAAAAGCATTTTCATTATAACGTTTTTTCAATATGTCTTGACTTCTGTATCCACTTAACTTTTTTTGAATCGCTTCTATTTCATTCGTATGAATAAGTTTTTTTTTCTGTTTTTGAAAAAACGAATTTGGATCCTTTACTTTTTTAATCCAATAACGATTAGTTTTACCTATTATATTGATTTCTTTTTCCAGTTTTATGCTTTTCCTTTTTTTATTTATTATTTTTTTAAATTAAATATGCATTTGCGTTACCAAGTATTGAATTTTCTGGTTTAATATTTAAGTAAGGATTCATAAATTTTTGATTAGCAATATAAAGTAATAAAGTAACAATAATCTCACTTAAAAAATTGGAAAAAAATGGGAAAAATAAAAGTATTAGACAATATACAATAAGTTTACTAAACGAGGAATCATTTACAACCACAAACAACAAATATAGGTATATAACATACAGTACCATGTATACAAAAACATATATTTTGTACATTTGATTGGTATTTTCAATGTATTGTTTTTCATAATAACTTTTCCTGTTATTTGTATAAATATCTGTTTGAGATTCACTGACCCCTGCTGTTAATAATGCATTTTCACGTCTTAATTTCATGTAATACTCAATTGAAACTACGTATGAATCTAATATATATAAAGGTGTTACTTCCGATGATAAATTGTAAGAGCCTTTAAATGTCGAATCAGCATTTAAAAAGCTTATCATTTTGCTAGCACTACTAATGACAGGTTGAAATACGTTTTCTAAAAATGGCATTTTTTCGAATCGTTTATAGTTTATATTATTTAATAGTATTTACTTTTTTATTATGTTATAATGTCTAAGATGATGATGACTACGATGACGATGACTATGACGATGACGATGACGATGACGATGACGATGACGATGACGATGACGATGACGATGATGATGACGCCGTTGCTGCTAATGAAGACGTCGATGAAGATGAAGACGACGACGTTGTCGATGAAGATGCTGTTAAGGTTGATGTTGATTCTGATGCTGCAGGAGTACTACATGTTTGACACGTCGGACAACTACTCGCACTTGGCGCATCCCATGGATTGTCAAAAGTTGAATTTGCAGGGACTACAGTTTGAGAACTACTTGTATCATAACTTCCAAAATCGTATTTCTGATAATCCATGTTGTTTCTCATTGCCATATCAGTTAGTTGTCGAACGATGAAAAAAGATCCAACTACAAAGGTACCTCCTAGGCATATGTAAAATATCATTTTCGGCATACCTAGTTTATATAAAATACACAATACACAAACATGGATACAAACAACTACAATAATTTTTAACAAATGTGTTTGATTTTCGTACATCGAAGCATAGTATTCATTAATTTGAATTAATCGTAGTTGATTATTATTTTCGTCGTAAACGTCTAAAAGTTGTTGTTGTGTTTTGGCCAATTCTGAGTTAATTACATTCATTGACTGAATCTCGTAAGATAGTGTTGGGTTAGTTGTTGCCAAATCATCTATTTGCGAACTTAATTGTGTAGTCAAGCTTGAATATAAAGCTTTTCGATCATCCACTACATTTTGAATATCTTGTTTTAATACTGTAGATTCAAATGAAGAAGGATTTTCTATAGTTGTATTGATATATGTAAGAAGGTCTTGTTCAGAAGCAAGTAAAGCAGTCGCATCTTGATACAATGATGACGTCATTAAACTTTTTTTTTTTAATATTTGTTTATATAATTTTAATTGTTTTGTTATTCTTTTCCTGATTTTGACAATAAAACCATGGCTACGATAAACATAACAAATGTCAAAACACACCAAATTGTAAACATTGTATTTTTTTGTATGACGTTGATATTACTAACATTTACATATTCGGGAGTAATTGATTGACTTCCATTACTGTTAATTGATGCTAAAAGATTAACAGAATCGCCAAATGAATCACTACCCAATGAAAATCCTTCATTTGCATAATAAAGTGTTCCTCCAGTAATTGCATCTGACATAGTTTGAACCATATTATCTAAACTACCTTTCATTTTATTTATACTTTTTGTTGTCTCATTTGTTCTTGCCTTTACACCACATAACTTATCTTGTGACATTTCTACAAGTCCTATATTTGGATAATCTCCTAGATTCATTGGATAATGATTCCAACGTACACTATCAATATCAATAACATCCTTTTTACAACTAGGGTTATTAATAACTTCAGGCATCTTAAAATATGAATTAATGTTAGACGTAATCTTATCTTGAGGTATTACAGAAGATCTAGACAAAAGTGAACTAGTTGAAACCAAATTACAGTTATTATTAGTATCTAAAGTAAAGCCAATACATTCATTGTTGCTATTGCATGCATTTGTGCAATCTGTGGCATTGCTATTTGCCAAGGTTTGTAGGCTATTGCCGTTAGCCTGCATATTATAGTTACTAATTTCTCTATAAGTAGTTGATTCTGGATAATCTAAATTGTCTTTTGAGTAAGGATACAATTCACCATTTTCGTCGATGTAACCCACTTTTCCTAAACTTGGTGATACTTTATCAGATAGTTGGTATATTGCATTTGTTCCATCACTGCCATATACTTTATTATCACCTAATGTTACTGTTGATTGATATTGACCACCATCAGTAGCTTGCGATAAACTATTTGAACCATAACATGCCGCATTCATACTGAATGAATTGCCACTACCGAGTCTTGGCCCAAGCCCAAAATAGTTAAAACCTTTGGATTTTGCAGTACTTGCACATGTACTATAATTAGATTTATCGCTTAGCTTCGTCATATTATTAGTATTTTTAAAGCATTGTAAGTACTTGGAAGTATTGGTGACTTCATACAGATTATTTTTAGAGTTAATACCAGAAAGTTGACCTCTACGATTATAATAACCTCTATTGACTGCATTATCGTTATTACTAACGAAACATTTGCCACTATAAGCATCAGTTCCATCTTGCAAACCAAAATATTTATAGTTGTTCATTTTTGCATAGTTTAAACATGTATCTTTTGAAAATGTATTGGATCCGTCGTCGACAGAGGTCATTCTGCTTTGGTAAAAGTATCCTTTCGGTATAACATCCGATGTTGTTTCATAAATGGCTAAACATTTTGGTCCACCATATACTTTATTATCTCCTGAAGTCCTACAAGCTGAAGGTTGTGCTGGCATACTATAAGCACTCCCTGCATTATTAAACAACCCACATTTCACGGATTGTTGTGTATTTGGTAAGGTAGGATCTGCACCTTGTAAAGAAAAAAAAGAATACCCATAATCTGATGCAGCCTGTTGACAGGTATCGAATGTATATGAATATTTCCCATTATCGATAAACTTTATTTTTGGTGCGGATCCTTCTAAATTATCATAATAAGATCCTAAAAAATTTGAATTTGGATTACTATTTCTTTGAGTTACTACTACATTTTTACCTTCATTACCACAAGATTGATTTGGTTGCATAGGCGTGCCTGTCATAAAAGCATAACCATCCGTTCCGGTACTATATGACCCACCTGCCGAAGTGTCTACTACGCCTGAACTAAATACCAATGGTTCAGAGGATGTGGCTGGACAACCGTACAAACCATTTGAGGACACCTTGTAAGTATCATATGATTTAAAAACACCTTCATCTGTAATATAACCTAAACTTCCACTACCTCCAAAATACACATTTTTTCCTAGATATGGGTTCGATGAATTTACTGTTTCAAAATAATCTTGAGTAATTTTGCCTTCTTTTTCTTGCGAAGACGCTATTGCATCAACGGTTGGGTATAATTCTGTAGATTCTGCATTTCCTGTTTGCAATAATAATTTTGTTCCTTCATCAAATGAACTTTGTTTACTACTTATAGAACTTTTCAAAGCCTTTTGCGAATCTGAAATTTGTTGAATTTGACTGCTTAATGAATCAAAGTTTTCTTGAAACCCATATTGCATCTTTTTTTTTTAAAAAAATTGGTTTATTTTTCGTTTATTATTATTTATAAATCAAAAAACAATTCCTCTGAGTTATATGTAGTAGTTGCGAGAGAATATTCGCTTACACGTTTTTCAAAAAAATTTGTTTTCTGATCAATTGAAATGAAGTCCATAAAATCAAATGGATTGTTTACATTGTATATTTTTGAACAACCCAATTGTACTAAAAGCCTATCTCCAATAAATTTAATATATTGACTCATCATCATAGAGTTCATTCCTAGTAATCGGCATGGCAAAGCTTCGCATATAAATTCAATTTCAATATCAATGGCATCTTGAACAATTTCGACAACAACTCTTTCTTCTAATCGTTGTGTTAATTTCGAATAAAGTAAAATAGCAAATTCGGTATGCAATGCTTCATCTCTAGATATTAATTCATTTGAAAATGTTAATCCCGGCATTAGTCCTCTTTTTTTCAACCAAAATATACTTGCAAATGCACCTGAAAAGTGTATACCTTCAACACATGCAAATGCAACTAATCGTTGCGCAAATGTAGCATTCTCATCATTTATCCATTTTTGTGCCCATGCTGCTTTTTTAGAAATACATGGAAAATTATCTAATGCTTCAAAAAGAATACCTTTTTGGAAAGTATCTTGAATGTAAGAATCGATTAAAAGACTATATGTTTGAGAATGAATATTTTCCATTGCAATTTGAAAACTATAGAATGATCTAGCTTCGGCTAATTTAACATCATCAAAAAAACGAATCGCAATATTTTCCATTACAATTCCATCACTTGCTGCAAAAAAGGCTAAAATCATGCTTATAAAATGTTTTTCATCCACTGTTAAACTATTCCAATGTTCTCTATCCTTACTTAAATCAATTTCTTCTGGTCTCCAGAAACATGAAACTTGTTTTAAATACATTTCCCAAATATCAATATCTTTAATAGGAAAAATAACGAATCTATTATTTTCTTCCTTTAGCAACCAATCATCATTTCGTTCCATTAATTGTTATATATATTTTTTTATAGAATAATAATACTATTGGTCTTTAATATTTTTTTGTTGTAATCAATGGATACTAAAAAAAAACAGCAACTCAAAGGGCAAGAAGAACAATACAATGCTTCAAGTCAAAAAGACATGAAAACAAAGCAAAAGAAAACTGAGGAAATTGAACGTAAAAAGAAAATGCAAAAAGCTTTAAATGTAACAACAAAAGGTTTACTAGCCAATATATTTGGAGAAAATCAGCAGACTGTTACAAATATTACCACTCCAGAAAATTTAACGACTGAGAATGTGAATGTGAATGAAATAAAGAGTGCTAAAGTACCAAGACAAAATAATCAACCTGATATTTTAAATTCAAAACCAAACATGATCGCACAAACCATGTTAGATGAGAATGGAAACGAAATAGTCGATGATTTATCAAATGAAAGAATAGTTGTTGAACGGCTATTAGAAGACAAAGACAAAACAATTGAATTGTTATCTTTCAACGCAAATAATCATACCGAGTCGATTGAAAGGCAATATGACAAGACCACCAATATTTTAGAACAAGCCATGGAAAAAGACCGAAATTTATTTGACGAATTTGCAAAAAAAATTGAACTTATAATTGCTGAAAAGGACAAGACGATTGAAAAACTTGTTAGTGAATCTAATAAATCTCATGAAGATTCTTCACAAAAAATGTTAGAGTTGCAAAAAGAATACAATACCTCTACAACAAGTTTACAGACAACTTTAAACGAAGATCGAGCAGCATTTGCCACATATACGAAAAGTGCTGTTGATGAAAAGGCATTTTCAAGTCGAATGTTACAAACTACTATAGATTCTTTTAAAGAAACTATCAATAAGACAATAGAAGAGTTTTTAAAGTCAAAATCTCAAACTGATGTAGACCACCAAAATGAAATAACCAGATTGACACAAGCAAATTCATTATTACAAAAAACGATTTTTGATATTCAAACGGATAAAAATTCTACAATGGCACTTGAATATTTAATATCCCATTCTAAGAAATATGAGCAAAGTTTGGATGAAATTAGAGGTTATGAACCTAGACAAAAAAATAAACTTGATTCCATAAAACAATCTTTCACGACCAATACAACATCATTAAGCGAGTTGGAATCCAGTCTAACTAATCAAAATACTAAACTAGAACAATTGAAAGGTCTATTAGTTGTACAATATCAGAAATTTGCCAAATATGAAAATGATATCCAAACAAGGTTAAAGCAGTTTGATTCTTCAATAGGAAGTACTCTGAATGGGATAGATAAAACAATGGCCTCTACAATAGCTGTAACAACAAAGACTAGTGAAATAGAAAGAAAAATTGCGAATATTCCTATTTCTTTAGAAAATGAAGTAGACCAAATTAAAAAATACATAGACCAATTAGTTGTAAGAATAAATGATAGTACCAATGACTTAATGGACAAAATTATACAAAACATGAACAGACAATTAACTAGAGTTGTTGCTGCTAGTGGTTCAACTCAAGCAAGGTAGTTGTTGGAAATCTCGCGAATTCTTCGATACCTCCATTGTTTAAGAAGTTTAATTCTTTTAACCGTATTTTGAAGAATTGGAATACACACTTTTAAAAAAATTCTGAGCCAAAATGTTTTCAATATAGCCACACATTCTCCAGAATCTAATACAATAATTTCTGCAATTTGAAGAGAATCTTTAACATTATATTCTGATTCAAAACTAGACCTTAAACTTTTTTTTGTATTTTTAATTTCTTTTTTAATACTATTCATATCCCTTTTTGTGAATATATAATGACAAATAAAATGTGTTTCAATGTCAGGGTGTGTGTTGTTATCCATTCCATGAACAAGTTTATTATATTTTTGAACTAAAACAAGATTATATTTCGTATGATTAACCATGTATATAAAAATTTAAATTGTATTGTAATTGTATTTTTGAATAAAAAAATAATATTTTGAATAAAACAAATATGGTAAAACAAAATAATAAATTGAATCTAATCAGTAATAAATATTTGTTATATATAGTTTTTATTTTGAACATTTTATTTTTTGGTTACATTGTTAACAAAAACAATCATGCAACAATTATTATCTTTTTATTAACTGGTGGGCTATTACGATGTTACACCGGCAATATGCTTGTTGTGTTATCTATTGCATTGTTTGTATCCGTTTTGTATTGTTTCTCAAGACAATATCAATATCCTTTATACGAGGGTTTCGCTGACGGAACAGCAACAGCAGCAACAACAACAACCGTAGCAGTACCAGCAACAACCGAAGTACAACAAGTAGCAGTACCAGCAACATCCGAAGTACAACAAGTAGTAGTACCAGCTACAACTGAAGTACAACAAGTAGCAGTACCAGCAACAACTGAAGTACAACAAGTAGCAGTACCAGCGACAACTGAAGTACAACAAGTAGCAGTACCAGCAACACAAACAGTGTTAGTACAACCAACAACGGAACAATTTGGAAGTAGAAAACCAAAGGGTTCGATTTCTTCGAAAATAAATTATGCAGAAACCGTTGACGAGGCATATAGCAATCTTGATAAGTTGATTGGTAACGGTGGTATAGAAAAGTTAACAAGTCAGACTAATGACTTACTTCAACATCAAGGCAAACTTGTTAATACCATGAAAACATTGTCTCCTTTAATGGACCAAGTAAATTCCTTAATAAGTAGTTTTGAATCTGTTAGTCCATTGAAACCAAAATCCTTTGTCAATGCATAAATGTTTTGTTTTTTTTATGAATGAATATATTTTTGCGATTTGTTCTTATTCTTGTTTTCAATTGTTTTCATTTGATGTTTTTTTATAGTGGAATAATGCGAAGGTATTATTTCATCATATTTTCGATGACGATAAATGCTTTTTGTTTGACTAGCAGTAGATTCTAATATTTTGTAAAATCTACGTCTTGTTATTCTCATTCAAAAAACTATATATTTTTGATTGTTGATTTTTGTTTTTTTTGCCTTAATTTTCCGCACAGAAGTTTTACTAAAAGATCAAAAATGTAATATTATTATAAAAGCAAAGGATATCAAACCGAATCGGAAAAAAAAACAAAAATATTTAGGACAAAGAAAAAATGTCTACGATAAATATTTCGTCTACCACAGTAACTGGTAGTTGTGATCAAAAATGTTCATTTCAAACCGACCAATACAAAACCATGTCAAGTTTAACTTCTCAAAATACATCTGCTTTTATTAAGGTTACACCTGTCAATACAGATTCATTTGGTGTGTTTAATTCGAAAAACTATACAGTCGATAATATTATGATATCGTTACCATCATCGCTTTATTACAATGGAAATAGTGCATCGGCAGAGATATCTATTGTTCATAAGTCTCTAGACAGTAGTATGTTTATGATAATTATTCCAATAAGTGTTATTGAAAATACGATAACTAGTTTTAATCCACAGTCACAGCAAATTGTTGAAAATATTATTTATGCAACTGCTACGTACGCTCCTCAAGTAAACGAAACAACTTCACAAGGAATCAATGCCTTTTCTATAAAAGATTTAATACCAAAAACTTCATTCTATTTTTTTACATTAGATTCATATATGAATGTTGTAACATTTGAATTAAGTTCTTCTATTCAAATTAAAAAGGATATTTACAATTTATTATCAACCATTGTAAAGCCTAAAAGTCCATTAACAGTTTCAACTACAATACCAGTTTTTAAAAATTCAGTTGGAGCTACCCTAAATAAAAATTCTACATCGAATGAAATTTATATCGATTGCCAACCTACTGATCAATCTAATGAAGTAGTCGGTATAGAAGGTAAGAGTTTGTATTCCAATGAACTAAAACCGCAGATACCGTCAAAACTATCTTTTATGATGTATTTCATTTATATAACAAGACACCCATATTTTCGCATTGTTATTGCATTTATTGTATTTTTTATCATTTTAGTGATCATATATCTGGGTGTGTTATTTACTAGACGTGGTCTTAATTAGATGATGTAATTGGGCTGGCGTCATATAAATTATTTATTATTGGATGAATGTTATCGTCACGTTCAAACGTCACACCAAAATCATTGCTTGTGGGTGCCATTTTTTGAATTATATCATGTTCTAAAGAATCCACTTGTTGTTTTTTAATATTACGATTCATAGTTTTCATTTCATGTAATTTTTTTTGTTCTTTTTCGTTATAAACAAAGGTTCCTTGTTCTATAGACGACTTAACAATTAATTGAAATCCGACTAATATTCCAAGAATACCAACGATTGGATTAGAATATAAAAACAATGTTGTAAAGATTAAAATCACTGCCATTTTTCCATATATTGTATCAACTATTGTCGAAATAAAGTAAGGTAAAGGATAATTAGAAACTAAAAAAATCAAAAACAATAAGCTAAGAATAACTTGTGGGACATTTTTTTTCTGGAATAAATCTCCTGCAACATCTTTCATACTTTTCAATTGATTTTTTTTTGGTATATTTTAAATATTTATTAAAAATTTTCTTTTGTTTTTGTTTTTGATAACTATTTCATTATCAAAATATTTACTTTAACAAACAAAAAAAGAGCAATATGCAGAATTATATCGGAAGAAGAGGTTTTACTGTTTATAAATCTACATTAACCGTTCATGAGTTAGATAAACTCAAATCGTCACTTCTTGTCAAACCGTCTTCAAATCAAGGGAGTAAATTTTCAAAAACAAATTATGAAACCGATATATGTTATCCAATTTATAGAGAATCCGATACCAGAATTTATCTGCCCCGATATTTTGGATTGGAGAGATTTGGAAATACAAAAATAAAAGAGATTAATGATTATGAGCCTATTGACTTACCATTTAATGGAGATTTACGGGCAAATCAAATTCCAGTCGTTGAATCCTATTTCAGTGCGTTAGAAAACGAGGGGAAAGGTGGGGGGCTTCTTGAATTAGAATGTGCATATGGTAAAACAGTTATTGCGTTAAATATAATATCGCGTTTACGTGCTAAAACATTAGTGATTGTACACAAAGAATTTTTAATGAATCAATGGATTGAACGAATCACACAATTTTTACCTTCTGCACGTATTGGTCGTATTCAAGGGAAAACAGTTGATATTGAGGATAAAGATATTGTTCTGGGAATGTTACAATCTCTTTCAATGAAATCTTTTCCAAAGGAAACATTCAAATCATTTGGTTTAACTGTTGTAGACGAATGTCATCATATATCTAGTGAAGTATTTTCATGTGCCCTTTTCAATATAGTTACTTTGCATACATTAGGTCTGTCTGCAACTATGGAAAGAAAAGACGGTACATCATTCGTAATAAAAATGTTTTTAGGAGATATTTGCTATGTCGGAAAAGATGTTGAAAAACACAATGTATTGGTCAAAGGTATTACGTTTATCGAAAAGGACAATGCAGAATTCAATGAGGTCTGCGTGGACTATAAAGGCAATGTACAATATTCAAAAATGATTTCCAAGTTATGCACTTTTACCCCAAGAAGTGACTTTATTGTTGAAATAGTACGAAATATGTTGTTAGAAAATCCAAACCAACAAATCATGATTCTTGCGCATAATAAAAATATATTAAAATATTTATTTGAAACAATTGCAAGTAGACAAATTGCAACGGTTGGGTATTATGTTGGTGGAATGAAAAAAGAAGCTTTAAATGAAAGTGAAAACAAAAAAGTTATCATTGCAACTTATAGTATGGCATCGGAAGCTTTGGATATAAAAACATTGACAACACTAATCATGGCAACACCAAGAACAGATATTGAACAATCCGTTGGAAGAATTTTGAGACAAAAACATGCACAACCTATTATAATTGATATCATCGATAATCATCCTCCTTTCAAAAATCAATGGAACAAACGAAAAATGTTTTATAAATCTAAACATTACACAATACAAGAATCTACATCGATCAACTATTTCACTAGACCTAGCTTGTGTGTTAAAAAAAACATTTAGTCGTGATTAAAATATATTTTTCGAAATGTTTCAATGTATTCATCTTTTATCACATGTGTTTTTAAATAATCAGATGTAATTTTATCTTCAAGCATATGAATTAAAAAAAATAACGAATAAACACCGCATTCTGTATTTTTGTATTGGTGGCTTACTGGATATGTCTCACCAAATGTAAATTCAATTCCCAATTCTTTACCTTGTCCTATAACCCTATCAACAAATCTTTTCACCTGCGATGGAATACGCATTCCTGCACTATCGTAATAAAAAATTTCTTTATTTTTTGTATTAATGAATAGTGAAACCCAATGTTCCCCGTCACCTTCATATGTGTCTGTATTGATAGAAATACCGAATTTTGTTTTGCCTTTTTTCATATAATTTTTAAGATTAAAATGACACATTTCTTCCCAAACACACTCTCCATGACGCAATTTTTTGTCAAAATCTATAGGGGTGGGTCCAATGAACTTGAAACATTTGTATTTAGTTTCGTATTGCGTCATAACTTCAATAATTTCATCACTCGAAATCCACTCATTAGGATTTTTTTTCCATTCCTTCGGTGCAAATGGTGCTAAACTCGAATTTGCGATATTTGAGCGTACATTCGAGTCTACAAAAGATTGTTTTAACCAACAACTTTCCTTCTTACATTTTTTAGATAAATAAAAATTCAATAATTTCCAAATTTCTGTAGGATTATTGGTATCAATTTGTCGCAATACATGTTTTGAGTTCCATAATCTTTTTAATAGCATCAAGTCTGGATCAGTAAAACAAGTTTGTTTTGTTTTATCATTCGTTGCAGGACTGCAATTACCCTTTACTGTATGATTAGTTGTTTTCAAATACAAGTTTTCATCTTTCAACATTACTTTTTGCATTTGTTTATACTTCTGTTTCCTTTGTTTTGTTCTCTTTTTCATTATCGCATTCATTTTTCGTTTCTTCGTGCTCATTAAGTTTCTTTTTGTTTTCATTTACTATATCAAAATTATTTTTTAAAAGCCCCTTCTTCATTAAACTAGGATTTTTAAAATCAAATTCACGTTCTTTTGGAAACACGATACATTCTCTTTTAGATTTGATTGTTGTATCTGTTTTATCTTCAATTTTTTTTATTACATGTTTTTCTAAAAACGTCAACTCACGTATTGCATGTATTGGGATAACACGTGAAACGTCGACTGCTACACTTTGTTTTTCTTGTTCTTGTTCCTGTTCTTGTACTTCTTCATTAGTATTATTCATATGATCATTATTTGACTCATACAAAAATTCTGACTGTAAAAAATCAACTTTATCTTTCGTTTTAAAATATTTGACTGCTTCAACCATAAAACCGTTAAATGTATCAATTAAATCATTTAATGGAAGTTGACATGGTTCTTCATATTCTTCAAGCATAATTCTTGCACATAAATCCATTATTCGATGTTGGTAAAATTCTTTATCTTCAGTATGTAAAATGTTTGTGTTTAAACGAGGTTTGCGTTTATTTGATGACTTCAACAAAAAATTATCATAATCCATTTGTTATTTCTTTTTTTTAAGTTTCTTTTTTTTTATTTCTCTTTTTTAAAAAAAAAAAACTTATTCTATTCTTACGAATTTACATTTTTAAGTTGAATTCTCGTGTTATTGTTAAATACTGCTTGATTAAAATTCAAATTATCGGGATTAAAATTGTCAAATGTTTGTTTTTGAAACAATAAACTTTGATCTTGAAATGGGTTTGGTTTATATGGTTGATTATAAACATATAAATCACTACTAGAATTGGGAACATAAACAGATCGACTACTCTTTTGTAAAGCATAAATTTGATTTCGAAGTTCTGATTCTACATTCACATTTTTTGAATACCCCGACCATGGAGCTACACAATCAGAAGGATTAAATGTTTGCGCTGGATTATAAACAGAATATTGTTTCAAAGCTATTTTAGGTCTTTTTCTAAGATCAACAACAGGGAAAAAAGCATATTTTGTAGATACTGGACGACAATTTATGTTTGGCTGCAACTGATTCGAAGGAAACCCTCGATAAAATATTCTTTGATTAGTAGTATTTGTTATCTCAGAAGCGGAATCTTGTACTTGCATTTTTAATATTATTATTATTTTTTATATATATTTTTTAAAAATTAAAAGTTTTATATTTTTTCCAACAATTCCGTTAAACGATCCCGAAGTTTTAAAAGTTCATTTTTTAAATAGGTATTATCTTTTTTAAAATCATCGTTATTATCATTCACAAATTCAATATTTTTTATCAATTTTGCTTCACCACTAAAATCAGAAAAAGAAACTTTCCGTTTCGATGACAAAATGGAATCATCTTCATCAAATTTGCGTTGTTGAATAGATACTTGAAGCAGTTGTTCAAATTCGTTGGCCTCTAATTTTTGATCTTCTTCGACATCATTGAAAAAATATGGGTTATCAGGTTTCTTTGACACACCAAGTTCCTGATATGTTATAGTATCATCTATCGGTAATGATTCAGTTGAAATTGTTAACTTACGTTTCTGATTTTGTTTCTCATTCATAATTTTATTATTCATATTCATACTAGTATACACACCAGACAAAAATTGTTTATTTACTTCAACAAGAGATTGACTTTTGTTAAGTGGTTGTGCACTAATATAATTGCCATAATTCATAAACGAATATTCAAATATTTCCTTTAGACGTACAGAATCGTTTCCATTACTTTCTTTTCCATAACTTTCAGACAAAATAGTCCACAACAGTGTCTTATTCTCTTTACTTGTGAAAAAACTCATTTTTTTTAATGGCCTACGTTTTATGAGATTACAAATAAAATCGTCTTTAAATATAAAGTTTGATTCATGAGATTTTTTCAATGGGTACCTACTTATGGATTATTATTATTATTTCAACCTTCGCCCGTCTATAGCTGGCTCTATAACAAAAAGGGATCGAATAAACAGATACAGAAAACATTGCCTGAAAACAAACATGTCGAAGTAATACTTACGCCACTTGAAAAAATGCTTAAAGAAAAAAGAGAGAAAAAAGAAGAAATTCAATCTATTGCAACGTTAACTGAAAAGGATATTTTATCGATTGAAAGAATATTTGATGGTATCATCGACACCAATTTAAACAGAAATGATTCCGTGATGGAAACTGCTGGGCTTATCATCTGCTGTGCATTGTTTTACAAATATAAAATCACTCTAACACGGAAAAACACAAATAAATCGAAGAAATCAACGTTTCCCATATTTGTCATCACGGTATTAATTAATTTTACGCGGAATATAAAACCTGCTGAATGAAAACCGAAACAAAAAACAATTTTGATAAAGCACTTTTGATACGATTTTTGTTTTGAAAAAATTTTGATATTTAAAAACGACGATTATATCTATATATATATTTTTGACAAATGTCGTTTCAAGTTTATTACGAAAGAATGCCTCAAGAATTAGCAACATACTTTAATTTACCAAATACAATGATTAGTGTTTCAACTCCTGAGGAACAAAATCGTAACATTGTCCTCAATATACAATTATCGTTAAAGCGACGTTATTCGTATCATCAAATGCGGATTCTAGATTTGAGCGAAGAAGTGAATGACATCGTTTATTCTTTTCTAGGGCTCAGCATTGAAATTAACTTTATGGTCACGTACCCAGAGGCATTTCCATATACTGCGCCAACATGGAGATTAAACAGTTGCGTCTCAAATGCAGTATCTTCCGAAAAATTGAATAAATATATTGAAGATTGTGTTGAAATTCACAACAAAAAATCCAAACAGGATTGGTCTCCTGCTTTTAAAATTCATCTAGATTTGTTAAACTTGTATTGTTTAATCATATAAGTAAAACAAACAGATAAAAAATCAAAAAAAAATATTAATTCGAAACAATAAATTCTGTTAAATAAATTTTCAAAAAGGTAATACTTTTTCCATTTTTTTAATTGTATTTCTCAAAAGTTATTTTTGCAAAATTTGAAATAAATGATCAATTACACAATAAAAACGAACTTTTATACAATAAAGGTTATGTTTTGAACTTTGTTAATTAATTTTGTTGATCAATTTTATGAACGCTGTCTTTTTGACTTTACAAAACTTGTTAAAAAATATTAAATTCCTATGAACTGTTTACTATAAATAATTTATAACTAGTTTGATATAACATTTTTTTTCAAATTTCGCAAAAATAACTTTTGGAAATTACAATAAAAAAAAAGGAAAAAGTATTACCTTTTTAAAAATTTATTTAACAGAGTTTATTGTTTGGAATATATGTTTTTTTCAATGATTTATTCAACATTTTAAAATCTTTGTCTTTTCTACTCAACGGAATTATTTCATACATTAGAAAATGTTGTTGAATTCCAACAACACTCCACTATAAACATTTATTAACTAGTATGTTATAACATTTTTTTTCAAATTTTGCAAAAATAAGTTTTGTAAAACAATAAAAAATACAATAAAAAAATGGAAAAAGTGTTACCTTTTTGAAAATTTATTTGACAGAGTTTATTGTTTGGAATATATATATTTTTTTTAAAATTTTTGAAAAAGTTTCATACTTTCAAAATGTTTTTTAGTAACCTTGATTAATTTCACAACAATTTTGATTGCTAGTTTTTCAACAAATAATGGAAGTGGAAATGGAATTGCAAAAGATAAATGACAATTAATATCAATACTGTTTGAATCCAGTTTTGATACTTTAAAAGCAAGTGATTGAATAATTAATTGACTTAATTTTTCTCTTTGTATAAAAGGTTTTGATTCAATATTAGTAACGGTAAATGATTTTGAGTTACGTTGTTCATTTTCATGTTTATGGCTTTTGAGAAATAGATATTTTTGTTGAATACCAAATGTTTTGAAAAAATCATGAGCTAAAATAAAAATGATTGCACTAGATTCCATTACATCGTGAATACTGATTGTCTCAAATACGTTTTTGTTTAATATACCAATATATGGTAATGTCCCAAAATCAACTAAACTATACAAGTTTATATGTGGATTAAACATTTGAAGTCGTATATCATATGATCCTTTTGAAATTCGTGTTATAAAAATTTTATGTTTATTGTAAATTGTCATTGGTTTTGTTTTTTTATTATCCAAATCAAAATCCTTGTCATCATCATCATCATCATCATCTACAAACATAGAAAAAAAAGGAAGTTTTTCAAAAAAAAAAAGTTTTATCTTTTTATTTAAACGTTATAAAAAAAACATTTCTCCTCTTCGCATTCAATAAACCCTTCGAAAAGAGGGCCACTATAAATCTTTTCTCCAGTATTTTTGTCTTGATTGTCTACTTTTAAAACATATTTGGTTTCTCCAACTCCAAAAAGTTCTTTGATTTTATCAACAACAAATCCTGTGCCAAGAATTTTTTCATAATCTGGAACCAACAACGGATATCGAAAACACTCAAAATGAGGGGTAATGAACAGATGGAATGTATCGATAAATTCTTTGTACTCGGCGCGTAATGTTATTCCGTAAACCCCCTGTTGTTCGAAATATGAAGGCATACAAGTATAATATGGGATCGTTTGTGTTTTCTGCTTGCATTCCATCAAGTACTGATGAGCATCAATAATTTGTTTTTCTTCGAAGTACATTGTTTAAAAAAAATTATTTAAACGAAAATGTTTACAATACAAAACTATGGAATCGGAATTAAATAATGATGATAACAATCTTTTTGTAGAATTTACGATTTCTATTTTGTTACTTTTTGATTATTATGTTTGTGAAAATGAAACTTGGGTTATGAATGAAACATTTGAAGAAGATATAGTCGAAATAATTCAAGAAACGATTTGTGAATCTGGAATTGATGTACCGAATCAATTGGTGTATGAACTATTAACAACGTTTGCATTTGGAATAAACAAATTGTATCCATTTCGTTCTTATCAAACAAGCTTTGTGACAGAAAAAACTTTATTGGAACTTGAAATGATAGATACTGCCTTGAAGATACTAAACAATGTAGTTCAACATGAACAGCGATCTGATGAATGGTATGAATATCGACATAATTTGATTACTGCTAGTAATGCATATAAAATGTTTGGAAGTCAAAGTCTGCAGAATTCATTGATTTATGAAAAATGTCAACCCATTAAATGTTTTTCGAATCAAGTATCTGAAACGTCGCCTTTGCATCATGGTCAAAAATATGAGCCCGTAAGCATTGCTTTGTATGAAAAGATATATGATACAAAAGTTAGTGAGTTTGGGTGTAATCAGCACCCTGTGTACAAATTTCTAGGGGCGTCGCCCGATGGAATTAATACGGATAAGGAAAGTAGTCGTTATGGACGTATGCTTGAAATAAAAAACGTTGTTTCAAGAAATATTACAGGTATTCCGAAAAAAGAATATTGGATTCAAATGCAATTACAAATGGAAACATGTGATTTGATGGAAACTGATTTTCTGGAAACTAAATTTGTTGAATATTTGGATGAGAATGCTTTTATGCAGGATAATCCTAAAAGTATACAGTTTACACAAGATAACAATTATAAAGGAATCATGTTACAATATGTTCACAAGCATTTGATTCCAGACGAAAATAGTATTGTAGACACTTTTGGTTATACGTTTAGTTATTCGTATATGCCATTGCAAATGGATAATTATGAGAATTTTTTAATGTGGCGAGAAGAAGATACACAAAGAATGGAACAAGATGGAAAAGGTTATGTACGTTACGCGAGAACAATTTATTGGAAACTAGAAAAACTGAGTTGCGTGCTTGTTTTAAGAAACATTCAATGGTTTGAATCGAATATACAAACGATGTCCAAGTTTTGGGATATAATAAAAAAAGAGAAAATAGATGGATATGAACATCGAGCACCAAAAGCTAGATCATCAATCAGATTACCACCTATGTTATCAAGCATTATTTTTTGAGAAAACACTTTTTTGAGCATATGAATTCTTCCACTGATTCACTGCTTAACACAATCCCAATTTTCGTAATATTACATATTTCACATGTTAACCGATATGGTTTATAAGTTTGGAATAAGTTTAAAATACGATTCATTTTTGGTCTATATTCAACATTAAATTCATAGATTTGATCTCGAAGTTCTTTTGGTAAAGAAGCGATTTTTCGTAACAAAGAAATAGAATTTTGTGTTGATGTCATTTTTTTGATTTTTTAATGAAATATATATTATATAAATATTGCCATCATCTAATTTCCATCATCTAATTTCCATCATCTAAATCTTTTACAATAATTATTTTTGTTTTCATTGTTTTGTCACCATAAATAGTGACAGCTAATTGTTTAATGACGGTAAAAATAATAGATGCATTGTATGCGTAACATCGGGTCAAATCATATGTAGGAAATTTAAGCATCAATTGTTGCATAAAGGGTTTCAAAGTAGGCATATATTTTTCAATTTTGACAATGTTTATATGTTCTAAATTTAGGTGTAATACATTGTGAATTTTTCCTGATATCTGTTGTCTCTGTTGTAATTCTTGAAAAATAGCGACAGTATGGTTTAGAACTTGATCTGTTTGATAATTATTTATTAAAGCTTTATAGAATCGAAAATCAAATACTACTTCATCGTTTTCAGCAAAAAAACAAAACTTGTTGAGTAAATAATTTATATCTCCTGATTTACTTTTAATTTCATCTTTCGTAACAACTTTACTAAAATAATTTGATAATTGTGGTGATGCCATTTTAGGTTTTTTTATTGGTTATTTTTCTTTAAAGTTATTTAAATTAGTTTTTTTTTATAAATCGATACTACGATTATTGCTTACTGGTACTAATTCCATCGACGTACATTGCTGTTGCTGTGAATTAAATCTTTCTTGACGATCTTGACGATCTTGCAATGAACAAAGCTTTTGATTGCTTTCAATCATAAATTGTTGCATTTTCATTACCATGTCCTTTATACCAGTCATTTCAGATCGAATAGATATGATTTCTTTTTTCGTTTCTAAATCATTGTTACTATTATTATCTAAATTATTGTTATTATTATTCAACTCTCTTGATTCTAGCTTTGTAAGACGTTGGAGTATATCTTCGAAAACATCATCGTAGTTGGTCAAGAAGTCACCTTCAGAATCAGTATTTGAATGTAATACTTGTACAATATTCTCAACTTTTCCAAGTCGTAGAGTAATTAATGCAATAGCATCTGAAATTGACATTTTAGGTATTGCGTTTTGCGATAAGGTTTGTTGTTGATAATGCTGTTGTTGCTGAGAAGGAGGACCATTCTGTCTTTGAGTTGCTTCAGATTGAGCGCGTTTGATTTTCGCAGCGGTAATACGAGAACTGCTCATTATATTTTCTAAAATTGTTTATTTCATTGTTATAAATTCTTTAAATATAATTATACGCATTCAACAACTACTGTCGGTTTTGATTTCCGTGTAATGACTGTATCATGTACTTTGAGTGAAAAACGTTGAGTTTGTTTATGAAAAACTAGACCGGGGATGCACTTAATTGCACCAAGATCTTTATTATATATCAAATCTTTGACACGATATAGTTTTTTCTTTTCAAGAGATTCTTTCAAAAAATCGGATAAGATATCAATCTCTTCTTCAGTTAAATTATTTTCAACTCCGAATAGTTTTGCAAAATCAGCTAATTTTTTCAATTTCAGCATTTTGTCCAATTTACTCCATCCATCCTTTTGATTATTAAGTTTTTCGTCTTCCAAAAATGAATCTAAGTTTTCTAATTGCTGAATAGATGAAACTTTTCCTTTAGTCTTTGGTAGAACTATTTTCCCAAAATATAAATTCGCTGATTGTCCTTTTTTCATCTTTGATGATGATGATGATGATGTCAACATTGGTGTACCAGAAAGTTCCGTATATTCACTCATTTCCGTTTCCATTTCCATTTTTTTTTCTTAATTTTCTTTAAATACATAGAAATATTTCTAAGTATTATTTTGTGTTTATATAATTTCAAGATCTCTTAAATTCCAATATTCAAATTTGCCTCCCGGTAATGGACGGCGAATAATATATGGAAGTAGTTTTAATTCCAGTTCCATTAATGCAATGTTTTCAGGTGTCATTTCAGCTAATAAGGTTTCGTCATTAATGTAGGATGAGTCACCATCGTTTAGGTGACTTACACGAAATCCGATTATTTTTGTTTTTTCGTATTTTGTTAAAATAGGAGTAGTATTATGCAACGGATCGATTATTTTGCCGGAACTGTCTCGAACTACCAGACTTTGCACTTTTATGACATCAAAATGTAGTATACCACATTCAGGATGATATTTGGTAATATATTCCGTTTGATGTAGATGATGTGTATTGATAGCACTGCATGAATCAGACGTGTTTACACCAATAAAATCAGTATGTTTGTTTGGTACTTTATCAACATCATCATAACCATCATCATAACCATCATCATCATCATCATCATTATCGTCATTGTCATCATCATTGTCGTCTTCATCCTCACCATCTTCTTCATCGTCGTCATCTTGTTCATCATCTTTAGCATTAATATCGTCTTCTTCATTTGTTTCATCATACTCATATCCATGTAAGCTTTCATCCGATTGATCTTCTTCGTTCTCATCTTCTGCGGGATTAGGACTTTTATAACCACCTTCTTCATCATCTTCGTCGTCGTCTAAATCAGGAGTCTCTTCAATGCTACTATTTTCAGCATCACTGTCGGAATCGCTTTCAGCGTTTCGTTTTGTTGTTTTTGGTTTATATTTTATTTTTTTATCGATACGACTGAATGGTTTTAATAAGGTATCCATAATAGTAAAAAAATATATTTAAAAATGATTTAATACAATAAATTAATAGTTTTGTTGCATATTTCCTTTTTATTTAAATTTTCTAATTAAAAAAAAATGTCTAAATCAATGTCTAAATCAATGTCTAAATCAATGTCTAAATCAATTGTTATAACAAAAGAAACAATAAAACGTTTACTCAAAGATATTAAAGACATTCTTAAGGAGCCATTAAATTCTGAAGGTATATACTATCAACATGATGAATCCGATATGTTAAAAGGAAAGGCAATGATTGTAGGACAAAAAGGAACACCATACTTTGGAGGGTTCTATTTTTTTGACATTACATTTCCTAGTCAATATCCATACTCACCTCCAAAGGTTAGTTTTTGTACTCATGGAGATGGTGTACGTTTTAATCCAAATTTATATACGAATGGTAAAGTATGTGTTTCGATTCTAAATACATGGGTAGGAGAGCAATGGAGTTCTTGCCAGACGATTCGGAGTGTTTTACTTGCATTGTCAACATTACTATGTGATAACCCATTGTTGAATGAACCGGGTGTATCATCAACCCATTTCGAAGTATCGAAGTATAATAATGTGATTGAATACAAAAATATTGAAATTGCAATTTTATACATGTTGACAAAAAAAGAAGGATATTATCCAACGTCTGGGTTTGATTGTTTTGAAAATTCAATGTTAAAAGAATTTCAAAAGAATGCAGATGATATTGAAAAAGTAATAACCACCAATTTAGAATTGTTACCTAACCCGTTGTTGATAAAAATATCCATATTTCGTTTCCAAAGTATATTAGATTACACTTATCTTTTAAAATTATTTAAAGACGTTTCTCTATCCTTCCGTATTCCAAATGTAATCACAGTGGAAACATAAATACAAATATTTCATATTATCTTCATCATATCTTAAATGAATTATTTGACGTTCCGATTCAGCCTGCTCATTTGTATTTGTTTCACATTCGGTATTTGGACACTGCATTATAGAGTCTCTAAATAAAGTTGGGTCTAACTTGGTATACTTGTTGACAATATGACTCCAAGACTTAATATTGTCCCTTCTAAATGTTGTCTTACTTGCGACAATGTTTTTTTCTTCAGGGATTTCAATAGTTGAGCAACTGCGACAATAATACAACAATGATTGTTCTTCATTTTTCGCGATTGTCAAGTACAACATAAAATCACAATTCTTGCAAAATTTCATTTTTTGTTTTTGAATAATGATTGTATACTAATAAAAAGTGTTTAACTTATCTTTTTTGTTGGAATGTCTGCAGCAACAATATAAATTGAATTTTCTGTAAGAATTAATAATTCATTATTACTTTTATATAGTTTTGCAATATTACTTGTATATTCATCTTCACTTTTTACTAGTAGTTTTTCATTATTTGTTTTTACACCAATCAAACATTTCTTATCTAAAGAGGATGTCCAATAATCAAACATCACGGGTTTATCTTCAACAATGGAAAGTTTTGCTGCATGCTTTAATGTATTTTCAGAAGGTAATTTTTGAGGGGGCTCTTCCTTTTTAGTAGACATTTGTTAACAGAATCGTTTTTTAACTAAACTAAAATTAAAAAAATAAATAAAAAAAACGCAAAAAAAAGAAACAATTATAAATTAAAAAAAATAGTTATTTAAAAAATGTTTCAAACAAAGTGATTAAAGTATGAATAATACCCCTTGGGTAGAAAAATATCGACCGAATGATTTCGACACTATTATTTTGGATCTAAAAAATAAACAGATTTTTCTTAATATGATAGATCAAGACATTTTTCCTAATATATTAGCACACGGGTTTCCGGGTACTGGTAAAACAACTGCAATAATCAATTTATTATCCCTATATTACAAAAGAAAAGGAATTAATTCATCTAGTATGATCATTCATTTAAATGCTTCTGACGAGAGAGGAATTGATATTATACGAAATCAAATCAATACATTTGTCACTACAAAACATTTGCTTTTTTTGAAAGAAGATTGTTTAAAATTTGTTGTGTTTGATGAAGTTGATTATATGACAAAAAGTGCTCAGCAAGCATTGCGTTATTTAATTCAGATTAGTCCGAAAAACGTAAGGTTTTGTCTAATGTGTAATTATATTAGTAGAATAGATGAATCACTACAAACAGAATTCATGAAGATACGCTTCAACAATTTACCGATTGAAAAAACGTTTGCTTTTTTAAAAAATATATGTGTTCAAGAAAATGTAATGATTGACGATTCGGATGTTTATGCATTAATTAGATACTTCAACAATGATGTTCGCAGCATGATCAATTTTTTACAATGTAATCAACATTTTGAAAACAAAGATATGAATTTATCTATTTTAAATCATAATGATTTTCAGTGTTTTTATCAAAAATTATTGGAACAGGAAACAAACGTTGAAACAATTGTTAATATGATATATAATATATCGAAGAAAAAGAATGTTTCCCCCAAACAGTTTTTGTTACAATTTTTACATTTTCTTTTGAAACATAATCCAAAATTTGAGTATTCAAAAGAAAACCTTTCTTCAATTGAAGATATTGCACATACATTTACACTTGAAACTAGATATTTTTTACAGCATGCATGTATCAAAGTTCAAAAAATAATATTTAAATATATTTAAAATTTAAAATCATAATGAATTCATAATATAATTAACCATGCTTGACGAAGAATGGTTACAATTTTTAAACACAGATTCGTGTGAACCTGTTACTAATACGAACTCTAAGAAAAATGCTTCTATAGCTACAACTGATTTCTTATTACCTAAAGATGTATTATTACCCAGTGATGTATTATTACCTAATGATTTATTATTACCCAGTGATTTATTGCCTACGTATATAATATCACCCCTATGCATTTCAACAAAAACCACAATTGCGTATTTAAATCAACTAATCTCCTTAAGTGATATGTTTTGGAAATTAAAGCTTATTCATTACTCTGATAATCGGGAAGGAATTATTAAAAAGCAAATGAAATTCAACTCCCATACCGTAGAGGAATATAGTCGTTTAATCGAATTGGTTCAGCAAGAAAAATCAAAAGGATTTCGTGTACAGGAAGATGTTATTTCAGCTATTAATACAGAATCTGGCAGAGTCAAATTCAAAGACATAAGAAAACTCAGTGTAGGATTTTCAAGTAAAGATTGTACAAATAAACCACGCAAAAAAAGTGCATTTTACAATTGTTTTGTTATTATTGTTCGTGTTCAAATAGAAGACAAGGGCTTTAAAGAATATCATGTGAAAATATTTAACACGGGTAAACTGGAGATTCCCGGTTTACAAACGAATCAAGAATGTGAACATCTGTTATTTAAACTAATAGGACTGTTGAAAGAATATGAACCAGAAATAACTTTGTCAGATCGTCCTTTTGATACAATTCTTATAAACTCCAACTTTAAAACAGGTTTTTATTTAAATCGGGACAATTTATATGACATTTTACAGCACGAGTATAAATTTCAGTGCGTTTATGATCCGTGTTCTTATCCCGGAATCCAATGTAAATTTTACTATTATAAAGGCAGAATAGTTCAAACAGGTATTCAAGATTATGATGACATCAAGGGTAAAGGTTATGGATATAAAAAGAAAAATCGGAGTGAACAACTAAATGAAGAAATAAACGAATTGATACCAAGTAAAATGGACAACAGGAAAAATTCAAAATACTATGAAATTTCAATTATGATTTTTCGAACTGGAAGTATATTACTCGTTGGTATGTGTCCCGAAGAAGTTCTCAATGATGTATATGATGTAATCCGAAAAATAATGGAGAAAGAATATAGTAGGATTAAGCAAACACTTCAAGATTTGGAACCCATTATTTCAAAACAGAAAAAAAGGAAAAAAACATTAGTACTCATTGATCACTAAACTATTGTTATAAATCATGTTTCTTTCATATGGGTTAACCATTCATCTACAAAAGTTGTTTTCCACCAATCATTATCATGAATATTACCATTAACTATGAAATCGTTTTCTGTTATAAGTGAAAAAAATGACATCATTTTATCATACAAATCTTTTGATGGGAAAGCTTCTAAATTAACAGTTGTTGTTGCTATGGATGGTTTAAGATTAAAAAGTAATTTCTTATAAACAAATAAAGATGCATCTTTTGAACTTAATTGTAAAAATGTCACATCCTCATCCGAGATTTGTTTCATAAATTGTAAAAAATGTATAATAGTATTCTCAAGAATTTCTACAATTTCAGTGTTTGTTTTATCATCAACATTGATGAACCGAAATACGTAATAAACAGATTTCAAACCAGATACAACCTGTTCAAGAAATCGATGAGGATTGTCAATATTCCATGGTTCAAGGGTTTCAATTGATTTTTTTAAAAAGACAGTACTTATTTCTATAAATATATCATTATTCATTTTTTTCTTTCATTTCAACATTAAAAAAAAATACTTAAATTTAAATTTTGTATTAAAAACTAAATGGAAAATAACCCTGACAAATCTTTTATTCAAAAAAAACGTGGTAGGAAACCTAAAGGTGGGAAAATTTCAGATAAGGTAATTATAACGCAATTAAAACCTAATATACCCCCACCAACAAAAGATGAACCTCATTTGTATTTGAACGAGAAAATATCCCAACCATTAGAACAAACATTTACAAAACCAAATATTATTTTACACTTGAAATGTTTCAAATCAGATCTCGAAAAAGAAGATATGGATCTTTTTGGATATGGAACAGCAAATCCTTCAATGCTACCATACAATTCTATTAATAGTATTGATGAAGAAAATATTAAATTGATTACTCATAATCATAACAGTAGTTTTGTTACATTTAAAGATCAAAATGAAGCAGATATTATTCCTCAAAAAACGCATGTAATAACGCCATTATGTTCTAATACAACAACAACAACAAGTGACCAAAAACAGAATTGTTTGAAAAAAAAAGAATTAAAAGAACTTAATTCAAAATTAAAGTTATTAGAATTTAATTTACATATCAATCACGTCACAAAACATAATTCAGCCTGTTTCTGGTGTACATTTCCATTTGATACAACGCCAATCCATATACCTAAAACTCATCACAAAAATGGTATCATTGATGTTTACGGTTGGTTTTGTAGCCCCGAATGTGCCGCAGGTTTTTTAATGAACGAAACACTAGACTCTTCTACAAAATTTGAACGATATTCATTACTACATTATTTATATTCAAGTATTTACGAATACAAAACAAGTATTACACCAGCAGCTAATCCATTATATCTATTAGACAAGTTTATGGGTAACTTAACAATTGATGAATATCGTAACTTATCGAATACTAAAAAACATCTCGTAAAAATTGATAAACCAATGACTCAAATATTACCCGAATATCATGAAGATGGCGAAGATTTCATTCTGACATCAAAACTAGTATCTACATCAACTAACAATAATGCGAATACAAATAGCAATATTCAAATACAATCTATTCAACAAAATAAAAAATCAAAATCAAGCTCTTTAAATGATCATTTTTACAAACAATAACTTTTTTATAACTAGCTTTTTTATAGCTACCAAAAAAATTCAAGAATTTCTTCTTTTAATATAGATTCTTCTGGAAATAAACGCCTAAAATGTTCCGAATGAATCAATACACAATTTGTCCTATAACGATGTAATGCATGCGGATCAAACGCAACTTTTAATTTCAGCTCTTCTTCTCGTTGAATCGTTCGCCATTGTTTAGCATAAGCAATAAAAAACGTTTTCAAATGGGAATCTTTTAATGTTGGAGATAATGATTGAATATCTTCTAGCAATACCATCTCGGCTAATAATAATCCTCCAATATCAGCTATGTTTTCAGACAATGTTAGATGCCCATTTAACTTTATACCATCTTTTTTCCAAGCATATAATTCATATTGTTTTACAATATATCCTTGTTTTATTTTATAAGCTTTCATATCACCTTTTGACCACCAATTTTTGTAATTCCCTTCCGCATCAAATTTACATCCTTCTTCATCAATAGCGTGAAATAATTCATGGCCAATAGTTGTACCCAAAAACGCTAAATTATGCGACAATGAATTCGCTTTGTTAACAAATGGATGTTGTAAAATTCCGTTGGGAATAACAACTATATTTTTGCTTTGGGAATAATATGCATTCACTTCAAATAAATTACCATATTTCTCAAAACTCCATTCATTTGATCTTTGTTTTGTTTTCAATTTCAAAAACATTTTTTCCCTTGAAAATGCAGTAAATTTATTAAGAAGAACAAACGGATTATCAAAACATTTATCGTTGTCATCAACTATTTGTAAAAAACTACATGGGAAAGGTTTATTAGTACCTATATAAAAAACAATTTTTTTCACTTTTTCTATTGATTTTAGAATAGTTGAATGGTGTAAATATTTATTGTTTCTAATTCGAAAAATCAATTTATCAACAAGTTTTTTACACATTGTTTTACATATTTTAATTTCTTCACTATTTTGATATTCCTTCCAATATTCTCTATTTATATCAACATTTAAAATAGTTTGTTGTAATAAGGTATAACATTCATTTCCACAACTTTCTTGTTTTTGTATACCATTGAGTTGTTTCGACAGAAATTCAAAAGTTACACGACGCAATTCTGTATGGAAAAACGAATAGGTTAATATTGTTTGATACACTAAATATGTGTGCATAAGAATTTTTTCTGAGCATAATTTTAATATGTTTCGAAAATGTATTGGATTTGTGATAATAACCGTTTTTGTTGTGATATTCATCAATTCACACATTTCAATGAAATTAAAGGATGGAAATTTCTCTTTTAGATTGGAATGTGTATATTTATTATATAGCTTCTCTACAGTTTGATCTTCTGGCTTCATCATCGTTGTAGATAATCGTTTTTCAACTTCCCAAACAGTTTCTGGATTGTATTTGTTTTTTGATGATGGTCCAAATATAACTTCAAAGATAGTTTTCACAAACGTAATAAATTTGTTTTTTATCTGTTTTGTATCTTTAATGTACATACTAAAATCAGGTAATGTCAATGTAGACTCGGAAATAGTCAATGATTGTTGTCTAGAATATTTCATATCATCAGTAACATTGATTTGAAACGGAAACTTTATCAAATGCAACGATGAAATATTTAACATTTTCGCAATATTGTCTGATGAATTTAAAAATAATTCCGTTAAATTTACAATCTGTAAGATTACCATATTTTCATCGACATGTTGAAATGAATGATATATTCTTTCAATTTTGGAATTTTTCGTTTTCATACGCTTAAATAGGTTTCGAAGTTGAACCTTTATTTGTTTTTCTACCATACTAAAACAATTAATACTTGATTCGTTTTTTGGAATTTTATGTGTCTTGATCCATCTGGTATTGACTTGACCGTAGAAATCACCACGTTGCTTTTTGGTTTTCATTCAATTCTTTATACAATTAACATTTTTTATTTTCTCTAGCAAGTGTTGTCTTTTTTACCAAAACAATACTACATTCATAATTTAATTATTTTGTTTGGGTTTTTTACAATGGATACCCCGGATCATGTTGCATGCAAATCAACAAAATCAAAGCCATCTAGTTTGGACACATTTAAAAAACTTAAACGTCTTGGCGCATTGCGTGTAAGAGGAATTACATCTGGTGGATTGCATCATTGGTGTGAAGTTCTTAAACGTAACAAAGAAACGCAAAAAATGGAATGGGTTTGTTATGATGATACAGCGTCGGAGCTCATCGTTTCCAATAAAACACTTTTCTATGAAGCGTTGGACATGTCAATTGTAGAATATGCCGATAAAGAAACAGGACATTTTGGAGACCCAGATACAGTGATTACAATTTACGATACAATTAAAAGAATGCTCAACTTTATTTTCCCAAATAATTTTCCTCCTGAAATCATTGATGCATTACCTCCTCACGTTATATATATAGTGCATGCACTCCATGGAAAATACCAAGAAATTCGTAAATTGTGATTTTTTTTTTGCTTTGCTTAAATAATTAACTTGTTTTTATATACACTTTTCCGTTTAAAGTACGAATGTCTCCCAGATATCCTTGATAGTTGCTATAAACATCACTTGTTCCAATGTTGCGGCTATGTGATCTTAAATCTTCTAGTGTTCCAATTTCTTTCATCTCATTATTCAAAATCATAAATAGTTTTGTGGAATTATCAACTGGTTCAAAATTGAATTTCACATAGTTTAAACCAGCTTCAAAATCAACTAATCTGTATTTACTTTGCGTTGACATTTTCAAAGTTTGTTTTTTTAAACTTTATTAATTTATGAATAGTTTCATTATTAAATCTAATATATATATATATTAATGGAATGTCCTGTTTGTTTCAAAACAGATTCAGAATCATCAGAAATCTTATCAGAAGTATGCATTCATTTTGTTTGCAATGAATGTTTTGTTCAATTAAAAAAATGTCCTATTTGCCGGCGTCAATACGATCAAAACGAATCATTAAACGAAACAAATGTAGTTACTGATCAAGAAGATATAGAGTATGACGATGATGATGGTGATGAACAAGAATATGATGATGACGATGACACTGTTGTAATACCTTCTTTAAATCTTGAACCAGCGTTTGATCTAGAAAGTTTTGATCTTATTCCAGAACAAGTGTTACAAGGTGAAGGCGGTGATATTCCTAGGTTTGAAGGTACCGATGAACTTCCTACTACAGAGTTGTTCAATGGAAGACTTTGGTTTAACACCGAATCAAAACAAATCAATATTTTTTTAAATGGCGAATGGTTTACTGAAGAAACGTATAAAAATAATGATGATCATTATGAGGCTGAACAACTTAAAGTAATGAGACTTGTTAACTCAGATATAAATGGGATTAATGCCGATGGGTTTTGTTTTGAAACAAATTGTTTAGGCTGCGGAATTCAAAGAACAATCAATGCAAATAGATACATCCTTTTTCAGTTTTTGGAACATCAATCAGACAACAATCGTTTTGAATTTAAAGAAGGACGAATATATATTGATAATCATGATTGGGGAACAAACGCGTTTGATGATGGGATGGAATTATGTTTGACTTGTTATGTTACGCGTGAAAACATTTGTTCCCAACTTCTATTTCATAGACAATTTTATTAAAAAAACAAATTCAAATCGTTTAAATTCTATAATCAAAATCAAATTTTTTCACAATGAATTTTAAGGAAGCATTTTCTAGTGCATTGCAA